>SAMEA3663015__coassemble_78_pt1 | contig 176043 bp, 167 predicted proteins | sample SAMEA3663015__metabat2_low_PE_008 | metagenome-assembled genome bin SAMEA3663015 (sample SAMEA3663015) | pig gut metagenome | biome: pig gut; feature: pig-associated habitat; material: faeces | place: France | collected 2012
TTGTCCATTGCTCTCGGTGTAATTGCTTTCAAATTAGTATCTTTGCAGTTGCAAATAGTATTGAATAATGAAGGGATAAATATTGTGGAGGTTAAGATGAGAAGTTTAGTTGATAAGTTGGAGTTAAACAGAACGCTTTCAAAGCAGGAGTTTATCACTTTGATTGATAATAGGAGTGAGGAGCTGAGTGAGTATTTGTTTGAGAAGTCAAGAAAGATTGCTCATAAGTACTTTGGCAATAGGATATATACGCGTGGATTGATAGAGTTCACAAATCACTGTAAGAATAATTGTTATTATTGCGGTATCAGGGCTGAAAACAGCAAGGTCGAGAGGTATAGGCTGACCAAAGAAGAGATTTTGGAGTGTTGTGAGACAGGTTATAAACTTGGTTTCAGGACGTTTGTTTTGCAGGGTGGTGAGGATTTGTATTATTCTGATGATGTCATAACTGATATAATTCAAGAGATAAAGGGCAGATTTGGTGATTGTGCCTTGACTTTGTCGATTGGTGAGAGGAGTTACGAGTCTTATCTGAGGTTTTTCAATGCAGGGGCAGACCGATATTTGTTACGCCACGAGACGGCAACCGAAAGCCACTACCGAAAGTTGCACCCCGACAAGATGTCTTTACTCAATAGAAAGCAGTGCCTTAGGGATTTGAAGGAGATAGGTTATCAGGTTGGTACAGGCTTTATGGTGGGGTCGCCTTTTCAAACGAGTGAAAATATAGCGGAAGATTTGATGTTTATTGAGGAGCTATCTCCAAACATGATAGGTATAGGACCTTTCATTCCTCATTGTGATACTCCGTTTCGCAACGAGAGCAAGGGAACTCTTGAGCTTACCACTTTTTTGATTGCAATACTCAGGTTGATGATTCCTAATGCTTTGATACCATCTACAACGGCTTTGGGAACGATAGACGCTTGTGGAAGGGAGAAAGGTATATTGGCAGGTGCTAATGTGGTGATGCCAAATTTGTCTCCGGTAAGTGTGAGAAAGAAGTATGCGTTGTACGACAGCAAAATCTGTACCGGTGAGGAAGCTGCAGAGTGTAGGTTCTGTTTGCAAAACAGAATGAAAAGAATTGGCTACGAATTAGTTATTGACAGAGGAGACTTCAAACCAATAGAATAGTAAGCTCAAAAGATTACAGCACTTCCGAGACAGAGAAACAGAAATAATCCCTTTTTAAGGTTTGGATCACAACGCACAAGCGGCAGGGAAATCTACTTTTGTGGATTTTCCCTGCCGCTAAGGTTATTGTGTTGTACCTAAAGGGTTATGCTACTACATGTGTAGAACGAAACGAGAGAGCAGATAGAATGTGCCGGCTCCCGAAAGGTATCCGAGCAATGCCCAGAGTGTTATTTTCTTCAAGTACCAAATAAAGTCTATTTTCTCCATTCCCATTACTGCAACACCGGCTGCCGAACCGATGATGAGCAAGCTGCCTCCTGTTCCTGCACAGTATGCCAAGCCTTCCCAGAATGCTCCGTCTTGGACAAAGAAATGTAACGAAGGGTCGGCAAGCACTTGTGCTGCATCGGCAATAGGATACATACCCATTGAGGCTGCCACCAAAGGAACGTTGTCTATAATTGAGGATAACACTCCTATGATAAGGTTGATTGCGTAAGGGTTTCCGATGTTCTCGTCAAGTGCTTTTGACAAGAGGTTCAAGTGTCCTGCTTCGTTCAAGCATTGTACTGCCATAAGGATACCGAGGAAGAACAGAACCGAAGGTGTATCTACTCTTTGAATGATTGTGTTTACACTTAACTTTGAATAGTTTACAGGAGAGTTGCGGTGCATAATCTCGGTGGTAACCCACATTACTCCCAATCCGAACAAAATCCCCAAATATGGAGGAAGGTGTGTTATGGTCTTAAATATGGGAACGAACAACAAAAGTCCTACGCCCATTATCAAGGTCAAGAGGCTTTGTTTCTTTGAAACGCTGTATGTTGCATTTGTTTCGCTTGTTGCAGGACGCTCCACGTTTCCTTTCATTGTGAGGGTTATTGCAGCCAAAGGCACTAACATCGATATCAACGATGGAATGAATGTCTCCATGATGATTTTGCTTGCACTAACTTGACCTCCTATCCATAGCATTATGGTGGTTACATCTCCGATAGGGGACCATGCTCCTCCTGCATTTGCTCCCAAGATGACCATACCGCAGAAGAACCAGCGTGTTTGCTTGTCGGCAATCAGCTTACGAAGCAAAGCACACATCACAATGGAGGTTGTCAAATTGTCAAGCACTGCCGACATAAAGAAGGTAAGAATGCTGACAATCCAAAGCAACTTACGCTTGTTGGTTGTTGTGATGCGGTCGGTGATAATTGAAAATCCGTCATGGCGGTCAATAATCTCGACAATCGTCATAGCTCCGAGGAGGAAGAAAAGAATTTCTGCCGTGTCCCCCAGATGTTCTATAAGATTTTCATGTTCAATTCCCGGACCCATCAATGCATATACAGCCCAGATAACTGCTGCCAACAATAGTGCTGTGGCAGATTTGTTGATTTTTAGGGGATGTTCCAACGCTATGGCGGCATATCCCAACACAAAAATCACAATCATCAATCCAAAATACATGATACTTTTTTGTTTTTAAGGTTAATAAATTCGGTTAATTACTTTCTTCTATTTTGTTGTTTTTGTCTTTCTGCAATCAAAGCCTGATTTTGTTTTTCCAATGCTTCAATTCTTTGTTGCCATTTGGATTTTTTCAAAGGCTTCTTTGAATTTGCTTCTAAGCGTTTTAACACTTTTTGCTCGTTAATTGTTCGTTGAATGATGAACATTTGGATAAATGTTATGCAGAGTGAGATTAGATAGTAGTAGTTGAGGGCTGCCGATTGGCTGTTGAGAATAAAGAGCATCATTATCGGCATGAAGTACATCATGAATTTCATGCCCGGCATGGTGTTGCTTTGTTGCTGTTGTTTCATTGTCATTCGGGTATAGAATAGTTGGGCAATGGTCATGAGCAAACAGAATAATGATACATGAGAACCGTAAAACGGAATGTTGAACGGCAGATTTAATATCGAATCATAGCTCGAGAGGTCATCTGCCCACAGGAAGCTCTGCTGACGAAGCTCAATCGAGGCAGGGAAGAAACGGAACATGGCAACCAATATAGGGAATTGGAACAACATAGGCAGACAGCCCGACATCGGATTGATGCCTGCTCGTTTGTAGAGGTTCATTATTGCTTGTTGCTTCTGCATTGCCTGCTCTTGTTTAGGGTATTTCTCATTTATTTTCTGCACTTCGGGTGCAATAATTCTCATCTTTGCCGACGAAGAGTAGGATTTGTATGCCAAAGGGAAGAGAACCAACTTGACCAATATCGTCAAAATCAAAATAATTATACCCATGTTCCAGCCAAACTGCTGCAAGAAGTTGAAGACAGGCAGAATGACAAAACGATTTATCCAATGCAACAAGAAAAATCCCCAACCAAGAGGGATAATCTGCTCCATATCCATGTTGTAGTCGCTTATGACAGAATATTTGTTTGGACCAAAGAAGAAATCCATGCCATACTCGTAGTGTTTCTTGTCTCCGTCAAAAGGGAGATTGATATTGGCACTCATTGTTCTCAGATAGTTGTCTTTTTCTCCCCTTTCGGTCTGAGTTTGCATCTTTGCGTAAGTGAAATTCTCTGCTTCCTCCGAAATTATGGCTGTCGAGAAGAATTGTTGTTTGAAGGAAATCCATTTGATAGGTATTCCGTTTTCTTCCTTTTGGTCATCTGCTCCGTTTTCTTTGAGATATTCGACTTCGTCTTTCAACAGATAATAAATCGAACTGTTTTTTACTTCGACGCTTCTGTCTTTTTCTTTCATTCGGAGCTTCGAATCCCAAACAAATTCCAAAGTGTTGCGGTCGGTAATGACATTATTGAGGTTGTTGAACACTATTTCAAATCCCACACGATAGTCATTTCCTCTTATCGTGTAGCGATATTCCAAACAGCCGCGGTCTTTGCTTGTGGTGTCTTGGTTGGTATATAATCTCATCGACACAACCAACGAATCTTTTCCGCCAACTTTTAGTTTTTGGTCTGATTTGTATGGTTTGTCATTTACAAATACTTCAAAGTTAATGTCTTTGGTTCTCAAAACTCTTGCTCCCACAGAAAGGTTAAGCCCGTAGGAATTGCCTCCTTTGGTGAAAAATTTCACGCTGTCTTGATGATAGGTCTTGTATTCTTTGAGTGTAACCTGCTCGATGTTTGCTCCAAGGGAAGAGAAATCGACTTCGAGCAAATCGCTTTCCACTCGGAGAGATTTATTCTCGTTCATTGCAGCCTCGGAGAAGATTCCGAATTGGTCGGAGAGCTGTTTTTGTGCCGCAAGTGCCAAAGAATCATCGCCTTTTGCCATGGCAATCAACTCTTCGCTCACATTCTCGTTTGCTTGCTCAGACATCTGCTCGGCTTTTTCGGCTTCCTTTTCTGCTTTTATCTGTGCAGCAATCGCAGAGTCCTGTTTCTGCTTCATTTTTGCCCTTTCTTCTTCGGAAGGCTGGGTAATATACATCCATACTCCGAATACGCAAAAGATAAGTACCAATCCGATTATGGTTTTCTTGTCTATCATTTTCTCTTCTCTGTTTGTTGTGTTTATTTCTTCTAAAATCTTCTGTTTGCAAAGGTGCAAAGATAGGCAAAAAAAGTGGTTTTGGGATAACGAAATCAAGAAAAATATATTTCCCCGACAAAGACAATGAAACAGAATGCCGTTTTTGTCGGACAAAAGGGTGTTTTCCGAGTAGGCAAAGGGTATTTTGTTTTAATGGTACAAGTGTATTGAAATCAATAACTTGCAAATAGAGTAAAAGTGGCTTGGTTTCCTATGAACTGAGGCAGTTTTCTTTTATTGCAATCTCACCAAAAGGCTTATGAAATTGGGAGAGCCGTAGCGGTGATACTCGTTTCGAGAATAGGCAAGGCGAAATTGTCGATAGTTGATGCCAAATCCGTAAGACAATCCTGCAAGCGAGAAAGCGTCTTCAATCTGCATTTCTCTGTTTTGCTTCCATGAGTAACCCAAAGCTAAGTAAAAGTATTTACTTGGGGTAAATTCTGCTCCTATCTGTATGTGTCTGAATAAGTTGTCGGCAAATCCCGAAAATTTGTTTTCCTCTGTAACTTCTCCGTTCAGGTCTGTCTCGTCTCGAGGGTTGAGAGGGTCCTCTTCTCTGATGTTCCATTTCTGCAAGTTGTTAATTCCCACATAGATTACAAAGGGGGCGTGTGCCAACTTTTTCGATGCCGAGAGTTGAAGTTCAAAAGGCAGACTCTCATCTTTGTCTGCAAACTTCACAATCTGAGTTCCCATATTTCTTGCCATGAGAGAGGCTGCCCAAGTGCGGTCGGAAGATTGGTAACTCAAAGCCAAATCGACTGCAATGGCGGCAGAAAAATAGCTTTCGTATTGACAGAAAAGCGGTTTGAGGCTTGCTCCGATAAAAACATTGCTGTCCAACATCTTGCACCAAGAAAGGCTGATTGCATAGTCGGCTGCGGTAAATTTTCCTACCACATCGCCGTTCTCTTCGGTCATGTCAAACCTGCCATAGTTCAAGTAGTGAAACTCCACCCCGAAGCTACCAAGGCGATTTTTCGTTTGCGAAAAAGCAATCGCCGCCTGATTTATTCCGGCAAAAAAATTGGTGTAAGTTATCGACACATCGTTGTGGTTGATAGGGCTTAGGGTAGAAGGATTGGCAAGAGCGGCTCCCACATCGTCGGTAATCGAAGGCAGAAAATCCATACCCAAAGCAGCCGTCTTGGCACTTCGCTTCAAGTTCAAAAAAGAATAGGAATTTGTACCGCCCATTTGAGCCGACAGAGAGAGCGAAAGCAACGACAACACAACAAATGCCGCCACATATTTAGTATATTTTGAATTGCCAATCATCGTTTCGTTTGATTTTTTTGCTTGTTGAACAAGGTTAAAAGCCCATATACGTTATAACTATCTTTTTGCCGTTTTATTATACCGCCGTTTTGCAAAAGGATTTGGTTGCTTTTTTTTTCGTACCTTTGCCAAATCAAAAAACAACATGACATGAAGAAGTTATTATCCATTGCCATGATATTGGCAAGTATGTTTTTAATTTCCCAAACGCTGCAGGCACAATGTCCGTTTGGAGGAAAAGTGAATTGCAAAGGAGAATGTGGTCGCTTTACCGACGAGAATGCCGACGGTTATTGCGACTTTGCCGTTTTGGAGCAGTCTGAGCCTGCACCGCAAGCCGAAGAAGCCTTGACAAGCGAGCAACAAACCTCAAAGAGCAAGGTGAATGCAAACCTTAAAGAGCAAAATCAAGTTGGCAAAAAGTCGCATGACAAGACCCAAGTCTCCGATTTGTCCGAACAAACGCAAAGTGAACAAACTCAAACCTTTGCAGAAGAGCCTCAAAGCGAAACTTTCACAGAAACAATCGCACAACAATCAAGCACCACCTCTCAAAAGCCTTACAGACTTATCACAATCACCGTTCTGTGTCTTGCTCTCTACCTGCTGACATTTGTCTTGGTAAAGTCCGGCAAGATGAAAAAGCTCACTCATCGAAAGATTTGGAACAGCGTTTTGCTGATAACCTGCTTGGTATCCTGCATTTTAGGATTTGTTTTGGCATTGCAAATCAACTATCACTTTGCAATGGGAATAATGAAGGACATTTTGAAACTGCACGTCGAGTTCGGAATAGCCATGACTGTCGTTGCACTTTTCCATATCGGCTGGCACTTAAAATACTACAAAAATATATTTAAGAAATAGTCCGATGCTGTCAAAGGCAATGAACAAACGGATTGTCTGTTTGGCAATTCCCAACATCATAACCAACATAACCGTTCCCCTTTTGGGTATGGTAGATACTGCAATCGTCGGACACCTTAACGCTGACGGTCAATCGGCAGACTACATAGGTGCAATAGCCATAGGAACGATGATTTTCAATATTATTTATTGGAACTTCGGATTTTTGAGAATGGGAACAAGCGGTTTTACCGCCCAAGCATACGGAGCAAAAGACCGAACACAACAAATGAGCGTGCTTTTGAGAGCTTGTTTTATTGCCTTGACCGCTTCGCTTCTGTTGATAGTTCTCCAAAAGCCCATTGCAGCCTTGGTGTTTGCCTTTGTGGAAAACAAAAACTCTGCGGCAAGTCTTGCAGCCGACTATTTCTTCATACGAATCTGGGCAGCACCTGCCACACTCGGCATTTACGCACTGAAAGGCTGGTTCATAGGAATGCAGGATTCCAAAACACCGATGTGGATTTCTATTTTGATAAACATACTCAACATTGCATTCAGCTTTCTTCTCGCAATAGAGTATGGCATGAAGGTGAAAGGAGTTGCACTCGGCACTGTGATTGCACAATGGGGCGGATTTGCAACCACACTTCTCTTTTGGTTTGTCAAATATGGTTCTTTGAGAAAATACATCAACCTCAAACACGCATTGAGTGTCAAAAAGTTGGCAGAGTTCTTCAAAGTAAATGCCGACATCTTCCTCAGAACGCTCTGCCTTATTGCCGTAACGAGCTATTTCACCATTGCTTCTTCGTCAATGCCTTATCCGCTTTTGGCTGTCAATACATTGCTCATGCAACTATTTACATTGTTTTCTTATTTCATGGACGGATTTGCATACGCTTCCGAATCGCTATGCGGACGCTACAAGGGAGCAAAAGATTATGCCTCACTCGCAAGCTGTGTCAAACATATATTGCTGTGGGGCGGAGTTTTGAGCCTGCTTTTTACCGCAGTATATTTCCTTTGGGGCGAAAACATACTCTCGATACTTACAGACAAAGCAGAAGTACTTGCAGTCTGCAAAGACTATAAGGTATGGACTCTTCTCATTCCTCTTTGTGGTTGCGTGGCTTTCCTTTATGACGGCATATTGATAGGAATGACTGAAACCAAAATAATGAGAGATGCCATTTTTGTGGCAACAGCTTTGTTTTTTGTCTTGTTTTTCTCGTTCAAATCGAGCATTGGAAACAATGCCCTGTGGATAGGATTTCTTACATACCTCTCTGCCCGAAGCATACTCATGATGTGGTGGAGCAAAAAGAAGATATTTGTCTGACAAAACGCCGTTTTTTTCTACTGAAACGCCGTTTCTGTGGAATAAAACGCCGTCTTATTTTGCTAAGACGGCGTTTTATTTTCGGATAGTTTTGATTTGAGAGAAAAATGTCGGTCAAATGCTTTGGTAATTGTAAGCTCTGAGCTTGCAGATGACCGAGATTTATAGTTGGAACAAGGATTGTTCGTAGTCCTTTACGTAGTATTTGAGGTTCTTTTTTCCTTTAGAAACAATGGAGTGTCCTTCGGCTTCCAATTTTTGTTTTTGTGCTTCAATGCCTCCGGGGAATTTGGGATTGAGTTCGCCTTTGTTTTTAACCACTCGCCAATATGGGGTAATGTCTTCGGTTCTCTGATGAGACGCCCAAGCAACTATGCCGGTGAAAACACCTGCCGTAAGAGGACAAGTGAAGTCTGCATCATATTGATAGGCAAGATGGTTGCGTATTCTTTCGATTGTGAGAAGTTTTCCGTGCGGAATGCGTTTTATTACTTTGTCGTAGTCAAGCGGAGGAGCCAAAAGCATCTTTCTTCCGCCATATCGGCTGACCACCTCTTCTTTGTCTATCGTCTTTATCTTCGGCATATCCTTGCTGTTGTGCAACATGGCGTTGAAATCTTTCTTTTCTTCGTTCATAATATTTTGATTTGTCTTTGGTTTGTTTCGATACGAACAAAAAAAATCGGGATTGCCGTTTTGCCGACAACCCCAATCATTTGTTGAAATTATGTGTTTAATTACTTCTTTATCACAGCTACACGATTCATGTAAGCCTTTCCTGAGAATGGTTGTTCCTTATCACCCTTGTAATCTATCTTCAAGCGGTCCTTATCGACGCCCAAATCCAACAAGTAGTTGTAAACAGCTTCTGCTCTTTCCTTACTCAACTGTTCGTTGAAAGCCTCAGTTCCTGTTTCTTTGTCGGCATATCCTGTGATTACGAACTTGTCGCTACCTTTGTCGGCTTTGATTGCCTCAGCCAAGAACTTCAAGTTCTCTTGGTTCTTGTCAGATATTTCGCTTTCGCCCAAACGGAAGAATATTGACAAAGATTGGTTGGTTGTAGGAGCGTAAGCAGCCTTTGCTTTGCGTTCTGCTTCAAGTGCAGCTTCTTTTGCTTTCTTCTCTTTGTTCAAAGCGTTCTTCAATTTTGAGATTTCCTCAGCATCTTCTGCGATTGTCTTGTTTCCGTTCTCTACATCCTTTTCCAAAGCTGCAATCTTGTTGGTGTATTGCGCTCTGTCCATTACGTCAAAGTCTCTCTTTGTAGGGATTTTGTAAGTCAAACCTGCTGTTACATCGTACAAGCTTCCGAAACGATAACCGCTGTTTGAGTTATCAAAGTTCTGTTTTGTCAAGTTGGCTTTTAGTTCCAAGTTTGCATCAAAAGACTTGCACAATCTGAATCTGTTTTGCAAACCGGCAGTTGCTCCAAATTCGTTGTTCCAACCCTCTTGTCCGTCTTTTTTAGATAAGCCATAACCTGCTCCAATCAACACAACAGCATTGTAAAATCTGTCGCTCTTATATCCGCATATCCAATTGGTAAGGTTAATCATAGCGTCTGCATGAATGTAGTTGTACTTCCAATTGTTTTCTGCTCCGGTTTCCAAAACGTAGTTTGACATAGAAAGTCCTTGATACTGAACTCTGCCTCCAAACACAGGAGTTAACCATTTGCCAATTGCGGCATTGAAACCGAATGTGATGTTGTTATCCGGGTTCAAATCAACTCCGGCGGCTTGGGATTCGTGCAAACGGTAAAATGTTTGACCGCCCACTCCAACTGAAACTTCCCAATTGTCGATAAAACGATTGGTTTCAAAACTTGCGTGTCTCAACACGCTTTTCTCTTGCGCACCTGCCGTCAAAAACATCATGAATGCAGAAATGCAAAATATTACTTTCTTCATAATTAAATTAGTTATAGTTTCACTCTATTTTCGTACTATTATGCTTATTCTAACGTACAAGTCAAAATAATGTTGCAAAAATACGTCTTTTTTTTGAAAGTGCAACACCATGGTGAGATTTTTTTCGATTTTTATCAAGTAAACAAGTGGAGTTTTACCGCAAAAATCATACTACTTAGCTTTTTAAGCATATAGAACCAAATGATTTTTTTTGCCGAAAGAGTGTTTTTATCTATGAAATATGCCTTTCGGTTGTTTTCTTTTGTTTTTTTGTGTCGGTTGGAAGTTAAAGATATTATACACAATTCCCACTGTAACATCATATAGTCCCCCGAAACGAAAGCCGCTGCCGGTATTGTCAAAATTGGCATTGGTAAGAGTAATTCCAATCGAAAGACTGACGGCAAGGTTTGGCGAAAGGGCAAATCTGTTTTGTATTCCGCCGCCAAGCATCAATGTTTTGGCAGAACTTTCCTTGTTGGAAGAAAATCCCAATCCGATATTGCCTCTCAGAGCTAAAGAATAAAATCTTTGGGACGAGTATCCGTAAATCCAATTCGACAGATTGATTGTTCCGCCTGCATGAACGGAATGATACGTCCAATCGTTTGGTTGTCCGGTTTTCAAATAGTAGTTGCTCATCAAGCCTCCTTGATAAAATAATCCAAGCCCGAAAGCAGGAGAAAACAACCTTGTGGCAGAACAATAGAACGTCATGCCTATTTTGTTCTTCGGATTTAGATCTACGCCTTTGGTTTTGTGCAGTCGGTAAAAGGCTTGCCCTCCGATGTTTGCAGTAAATTCCCAGCCGCTGTTTCTTTGCGCATTTGCAAACAAGCAGAACAAAACTGCAAAAGCAAACAATGCTATGGCTTTGTGCTTAAAGTTAGTTAGAGATTTGACAAAGCGGATAAATGCACTTAGTACGTTGAATGTCGTCAATTTGATTTTCTCTTTTGGTTATACCATTTATATATAGGAGGGAGCGATGTCTCACAGAGCTTTTCGGATTTTGATTAGCTTTTTCAGCAATCCTTCAACTTGGTCAAGGGGCAACATATTGGCTCCGTCGCTTTTTGCATTTGGGCAATCGGGGTGCGTCTCCATGAATATTCCATCTGCACCTGCTGCAATGGCAGCTTTGGCGATTGTCTCTATCATCTGCGGCATACCTCCGCTCACTCCTTCTGCCCGATTGGGCTGTTGGAGAGAGTGAGTAACGTCCATAACCACCGGAGAGCCGAATGATTTCATTGTGGGAATATTTCTGAAATCTACAATAAGGTCTTGGTATCCGAACATGGTGCCTCGGTCGGTCAAAATGACTTTCCTATTGCCCGATTCGACCACTTTGTCCATTGCAAAACGCATAGCCTCTGCCGAAAGGAACTGTCCTTTCTTGATATTGACAGGTTTTTGAGTTTGAGCTGCTGCAACCAACAGGTCGGTTTGGCGACACAAGAATGCAGGAATTTGAAGCATATCCACATATTCGGCTGCTTTGAAGGCTTCTTCTGCCGAGTGAATGTCGGTAATTGTGGGAATGTGCAGACTTTGCCCTATTTGTCTCAAAATGTTCAAGCCTTTTTCGTCTCCTATTCCGCTAAATGATGATAGCTTTGAACGATTGGCTTTGCGGTATGAGGCTTTGAAAATCAGTTTGATGTCGAGTTTAGAGCATATTTCTACAAGTCTTTCGGCTATCTCGAAAGGCATGGTTTCGTTTTCAATCACGCATGGTCCTGCAATGAGGAAGAAGTTGTCTTTGTTGTTTTTAAGTTGGTCGAATAAATCCATTTGTACAAATATAACCTTAGTTCTGTTTTGCAAAGATAGCACTTATGTCGCAGAAAAAAGCTATTTTTGTAGCTTGAAACACAAAAAATCTCAGCAATGCAGCATGGTGGCAAGATAGATAAAAGAGTTGCGAAGACCAAAAAGGCAAAAGATAAAAGGAGTTACACAATTACTCTTTCGGCAAGAGATGAGAAGATGTTATTACGCTATTGTGCGGCAAACAAAATCTCACAAAAAGTTGCCATCAAGAGGATTTTGAATACCTATCTTGCCGAAACCCTCGAACCTCTGCCACAAGACGCTGCCAATCAGCTTGACCTTTTTGCACCAAAGCAGATGAACATTTTTGATGTCAATGCTTAATTTCAAAAGTTTATCGGAACACTAAATCCCATTCTCTCTTTGTATTGCAGAGTTGAGTTAAAGTCTTTGTCCATTATCGCCTGAAAGCTGATAAATGCCGTAAGGTATTTGCTTATTTTCATATTGACAAACACTTCTCCGCTTATGTCGGTGTCTAAAAGCGAAGTTTTGTTGTAATCGTAGTAAAAGTCCAATTTGGCAAGCAGATTGATATTTTTGAATATGTCTTTCTGGAAGTAGAGCTTGATATAAGAGCCGAGAGAGAACAATGTGGTTTGGTCCTGCTCGGTAAAGCCGAAGATAGAATTGCCAATAAGACGTCTGTCTGTAACCATTGTTGTTTTACCCGTAAGGAAAGAGAATAAGACAGAAAAACCGCTCTGTTTGTATTCCCAACCGAGCGAAGAGGTAAGTATCATTGGTGAAAAAGGAGCGACGATAAGTTTTTCGTCTTTGAAGCCCTCGTCAAATTGGCTCTTCAAGTTCAAAAGCGCACTATAATTCCAGTTGCGATACATCTTGCGAGAGAAAATAGAGTTTGCCTCTATCTTGTCATCACTCTTCTGAAATTTGTTGTCTTTGTCCTTAAAACCATTGCCGGTCTTGTCCTGCCAAATCATACCGTAGGCAAGTTCCACGCTACTTTCCCATTGTATTTTGTTGCGTTTGTAGTTGAAGAAGCCTTTGTAAAAGTTTGAGAAAGCAAAAGAACTAAATCCTCCGGCAGACCAGTTGTTCAGCGATGTCTGTTCCGAACTCGATATGATGCTGTTCTTTATTGACCAATGCTTTATGCTGTCTTGATTGTCTGCTTGAGCGAACCAAAATGCCACAATCCCTATTGTAGTAAGCAATACTTTCTTTACGTTCACTATTTTTGTCCTTTTTGTTTTTTAGTTGTTTGTAACAATATCAATTCGGCACATATTGCCAATATAATCAAGCATAGTAACAATGGTGTGAAGGAAAATCCCACATCTGATTTGAGCAGTTGCGTCTCTATAAGCTCTCTTGAAGAGAATACTCTTGCATTTTTAATCTCGTTGGCTTTGAGTTGTTTTGCAATCTCTCCCTCAGAGAGAAATTCGAGTATGCTTTCCTTTCGTGGATAGTTCAGGGAAAAGCCTCCAAGCAGGCTGTCTTTGCGATAGATGTTGTAGTTACCTGCCGACTTTGCCTGTTGCTCGGTGCGAATGCCTATTTGTTTGTTGTGTCGTATTATTTGCGGAATGAAAGATATGGTTTTGCTCACATCACTCACCTGATAAATCTCCTTGTTGTCCATTTCGATGTAAGCCGAAAGGTCGATGAAAGGGTTGTTCCCCATTTCATAATAAATACTTGGTATTCTTCGGCTCATTGTACACATATTCCAAACAAGCGGAACAAAGACTGACTGATTTACAAGGTTGCTCCACTCGGGACTTAGTGCCGATGCAAAGATATAAACAACACCTTTGCCTTGTGGAGAGAGAGTTGCAAAGCCGCTCTTGTCGGCAAATTGCATGATGTTTTGAGCAATGCTCCCTGCACCTGCAACAATCGGAAAATATTGTTGTACTTTCGGCATTTCCATATTGTCGGTTACGGAAGTGAATACCCCTTTGAACAATTTGTTTTCTACATCTATTGCCGCAACTTCGGTATTCTTTTTGACCAAAGGTTCATACAAAGGAGCCGAAAACGATTGCAAGAAATTATTGACCGAAGATAGGTCCATATCCTTGGAAGGTATCACACAGACCGAGCCTGCTGATTCGACAAATGAAGACAACTCTGAGGCAAGTCCCGAAGATATTTCGTTCAGACCATGCAAAATAATCATGCTGTAAAGAGCAAACTGACCAAAATCAATGTTTCCGGCAGTTGTGTTGTCAAATTCTATGTCCGCATCATTGCTCAACAAACGCAGAAGGTACTCATTGGGTTGCGATTGATTGATTGCAAGCACCCTTACTTTCTCTCGGGCAAGCAATGTGAAGTAAAAATCATCGTCAAAGCAGACAGGATTGTCCGCAATCGAGAGCTTGGAATGCAAAATGCCGTTTTGCGGAATAGAGAAAGCCATTTTCACAATCCGACTTTCGTTTGGCTGCATATCTATGCTCGAAGCCGTGATTTGCTGCTCGTCCATGAACAATTTTACAGGCACTTTTTCTGCCTCTTCGGAGGAACGATTGACTATTCTCACACTCAGCTCTGCACTATGCCCGGCTTTGAAAAACACATTGTCAAACCACACCGAGTCGATGAAGATATTATCGGCGTTTTTGGCTCGAAGATGCACAAACACATCGTTCAAGCTGTCCTTGTCGAAGTTTTCGGCATCGAAAAGTGAAGACTGAAAATCGGAAATATAAAAACAACTCTTTGATTTGGCTGTACTTGAAGCCATAAAACGATGAGCAGACTGCACAATTTTGCTCATTGGCAGTGATGATGGACTGATTTCCACTTCCGAAAGCATACCGAGAAATCGGTCCCTGCTCACAAAGTGTTTGTGCCTGCCCGACATATCTTGCGTCATCAGGCAAAAGACATCCGATTGCGAGTATTGCATGGCAATATCTCTCGCTTTCTGTTTGGCAACGTCCAACAGACTGCCCTTGTCCGAAGAGTTTTCCATCGAAAACGAATTATCGACAAACACCAATACTGCATTTCCGCTGTCTGATACCAATACCTTCTTGTCATCTTTGATATAGGGATTGGCAAAGAGCAATACCAAAAGACAGATCGTCAAGCACCTAAGACACAGCAAGATAATATCACGCACCTTGCTCTGTTTCTTGCTTTCGCTCTGCAAATCAGTTAGTAATTTCACGTTGGTAAAATAGACCTTCTTGAATTTGCGAAAGTTAAACAAGTGAATGACAATCGGAATAGCTACAGCAAACAATCCGAACAAAAAATAAGGATAAACAAACCCCATAATTCACTATTGAAACCGAGTTGCGAAGATACGAAAAATTGTTTGAAAGCCGCAGTATGGATTGTCAAAAAAATAAAACGCCGATTTATCCGGACAAAACGGCGTTTTGGCAAAATAAAACGGCGTTATACTCGGACCGAAACGGCGTTTTGACAACAGAGTATTCTCCTTGCGAAAAACAAAACAATTATCCCTTCCGAAACAAGCCGCAATTTGCAATTCCACTTGCCCCGAAAGGGATAAAGTAAACAGACAATCTGTTGTCCGAAATCTCGAAAATTTACTTTCTAACTACTAATTTCTTTGTTGTAAGCGTTGTTCCGTTTGAAACAATCGAGTAGAAATACACTCCGTTTGCCAAGTCGGTAGAAGAGATGTTCAATTTGGCATTTTCTCCGCATCGTAGATTGAATGTTTTCACCGTTTTGCCAACCATGTTACGAACAAGCAATTGCGCATTGCCGTATTTTGCAGGAACAAAGTAGTTGATGCTTGCATTGGAACTCATTGGGTTAGGATAGATGTCCACACTTAGCGGCTGGGTTTTTGCTGTTGAAGCAACAGATACATCAGGGTTTGCATACTTTACGTAGAAATTTCTGAGAAATTCCTCTCCTGTGCCGTCTTGTGAGGCTTTCATCAAAAAGACTTCAATCAATGTAGAATTGTCTGACCCTGCTGTAAACGCAATGTCAAAATTGTTGAAAGTAGCACCTGCTTCCACATCTACAACAGCAGAGACGGTATCTGTGGTACACTCTCCGAAACACATAAGGAACTCATCGCCTTCATTGACTTTTAGTCGTGAGTAAGCCGAACGAAGACTCAAAGTTTCCGAAGACTGATTGGTGAGAATGAAGTAAGTTGTTACTTCTTCACCTGCTGCTACTTCCACGTTCAAAGTGTCGTTATCGCTAACATCTTCGCCCTCAAACTGTACTTTTATGACCTGTGCGTTCAATCCTAAGGTCAAAAACGCCATTGATACAAAAAATCCGTAAATCTTTTTCATATTACACTGTATTTAAGTCGGTTAATAATTTCTAATTTTCTACTTCTATTTCGTTCACTTGAAGAACCTCGCCGGCAGAATTGCTTACAAAGGCAACAACGGCACAATTATTTAAGTTCAAACTTTTGTCCAAAGTGAAATAATAGTTCTTTGATACTCTGTCTCCGCCTTTCAAACCGGTGGTTGCAAGAGGCATATCCACAATAGGGTTATTTCTCAAAACGTGTTGGAAAGAATAATCTTCTATTATCACACCTTGGTTGTTCTGAACGCCCTTTATGTCGCTTTCGGTTATGAAGAGAGTAACCGTCAAAGCCTCGTTTATGTCTTTGAGTGCATCAACTTGCAGCGACACCAGCAGACCTTGTTGAGTGCTTTCAGCTCCCAAGGATATGTTCATCAAATGTTCGCTATTTGCAAAGCACTCTTGTATCTTTGTTTCCCAATCTCCTCTTCCCAAAGGACCGATTTTGCGGTTTATTACGGCGTTGGGCCAAGACGAAAGCCCGAATTTGCTACCCAACTCATCACCGTATGGAGTTCGTAAGTCGAGGTTGTTGTTCTCTGCCTTCGGTTTGGCAAAACTACCTTGGTGAACAGCCGACACAACAAGTCTTTCGCCATAAGTTTCTTTCAGATTGTTCAAAATAGAAGTTCCTTCCGGACAATTAGGACAATTCCAGCCGGTGAAATCTTCAATCAGTATTGCAAGATTATTTTGAGTTTGAGTTATCGGGGTGCTGTCCTGTGTTTCTCTTGCCGTAAGAGGCACCAATATCTCGTCTGCTTCAAATTCCTCGCAGGCGGTAAAAATCACCGGAGCGAAGAACAATGCTGCCAAAACTTTCTTTAATCCCTGTATCTTCATATTAAAAACTGCTGCTTATTGTTACAAACAAACCATTTGAGGCAGGAACTTCCCTGCAAACGCCCCCTATACATATTATTCCGTCGCGTTGCTTTCCGTAACTCAACGCTACGCGTGTGGTATTGTAGGTTGAGCCTAAGGAAACGTTATAATAGTGAACCTTTTCGCCGTTTTCATTGCCGTAGTTCCATTGGTCGCTCAACGCAAAGAACCATTTACCTGCAAAATTGTACTCTGCCGTCAGCTGCAACCAATCTCCCTTTGCCCATTCTCCGTAATTCTGCTCGGTGAGAAGCCATTGCACTTCACCCCTGAGGGAGTTGCGTTTGTTGATTTTGTAAGTCGCATCGGCAACAAAGATATTTGCATACACCATTGGTTCTTCCGGGTGTCCGAAAGCAACAGGGTTGAAACTTTGGTAGGAATACATCAGGTTCAATTTGAGGTCTTTGTTTATTTTCTTGTTGATTTCTACATTCACCTCCTCAAAATACAAATCTTCTCCGACCTTAAAGAAGTTTGAAGTGTAGCCCTCTGTTCCCATTTGGTCCAATTCGTAGCCCTCAATAGGCTGACGGTCTATCGAATGCACTCTCGAATAGTTCAACTTCACGTCTGTACCATACTTTCCTCCCAAAAAGGTGTTCTTCTTTATCTTGTACATCACGTCAGCCTGCAATCCCATTTCGCCATTGACCTGTGTGGCATAAGGATACATCGCCATGAGAGAATAAGCGTGCTGACGGGTGATTGCAGGGAGGTAGTTTACATTGAGCATATTGCCTGTCTCGCTTCGCTTTGACTTAAAACTCATATTGTCGATGCGTTTTGCTTCCAACGAAACTGCAAATCCTTTTATCGAATAGCCAGCTTTGACGAGCAATGCTTCACCATTTCTATATATATAGCCGTTCACCGCATTCGGGTCCTGACTTTTGCGAGCATACTCTGCCGAAAGGTTGAAGGCTTTGTGCGACAAGTCCAAACGAACAGCCCCCGCACCTATGTTTTCGGGGATTTGCATCTTGTAATAATCCTCTCCGATGGGTACGAACTTCGTTTCTGCTTTCTCATATACCGACACAAAACTTCCGCCCAAGGTTATCCTTGTGGGTTTGTTGCCAAGACAAGGTATCAATTCGTTGAAACTAAACTCTGCATCCAAGCCTCTTACCAATCCGTTGTCAGTTTTCCAGATTTCTTCCCAATAGTATCGTTGTTTTCCGATAACTCCTTTGAACGTAAGCCCCGAAAGCGGCTTTGCAACGACCTTTACTCCGTCCATTGCGTTGTCCAATCCTAAGTTTCTCTCTTCGTAAGAGCGGAAAACCAAGCCGTTTCCAAATTGTTCGTAGTAATTGCCGACGGTTATCTCCATATAGTCTTTTTTGTACGACGCCCAACGATATGGAATACCGGCTCCCTTGTATTGACTGTCAAATCCGAGTATCGGATTGAGGTAAGACTCAAATCGGAAACCCGCAGAAAAGTCTCCCGCGTTGTAGTTGATGTTTGCAAAGGCGTTGCTGAGCAATTTTTCGTTCACTTTCTCTGCTCCGATTATGCTGTCCTCACGGGAGAGTTGCATATCAATCTGAAAATTGCCGCTTACCTTTCCGCCAAGTATGCCTTGGGCCTGCATACTGCAAGCACAACCAATGGCAACCAATGCAATAATTATCTTCTTCATCAAAAAAGCCGATTATTGGTTTTGTAGTGCTTTCTTTATCTCTTCCAACAAGTGGCTCTCATCGCCCGGAGCAAAGCCCACGTGTTGCCAAACAACTTCGCCTTTTCCATTGACAACAAAGCAATGAGGAGGATTGTTTACACCCATGGCTCTTTTCAATTCGCTGTTGCCGTCAAGCAACACTTCAAACTCCCATTCCGAACTATTGACAAGCGGAGAGACTTTCGATTGAGTGCGACTGTCGTCAATACTTACAGCATACACTTTCACACCTGTTTCATTCTGCCAATCCTCATAATTTTCTGCTATGGTATTAAGCTCCATAAGGCAAGGCTTACACCAAGTTGCCCAAAAGGTTACCACAAAAGGTTTGCCCTCATTTGAAAAATCTTTCGCATTGACGGTCTTTCCGTCCAAAGTTTTGACATCTACCGATGGTAAAGTCTGCTGTGCATAAGTGCAGAAAGCACTTGCTATAAACATTGCACACGCTAAAAACAAACGTCTTGTCATTTTCATTCTTTTATTTGTTTATAAATCTCTTTCGACCAAACAATCTGTCAGGTCTTCTAATTGTTTTCTGTATTCGTTGTCGGGCAGTTGTTTCAGCTGTTCCTTTGCCAAAGAGCTGTACTTGCCGACTTGTTGCCCTGCTTTATTTAGACAATCTGTTGTCTTCAACCTTTCAACAAAAGACAAGATTTCTTGCTGCGATTTCTTGTCCTTTGCAACAAAAGCGAGCAACTCTTCTTTCTCTTTTTGCCCCAATGTATCTATCCAAAATATCACGGGGAGCGTTATTTTCTTCTCTTTGATGTCATTTCCGAAGCCTTTGCCACTTGTGCATGAGGTGTCGAAGTCCAAAATGTCGTCTTTTATCTGAAAGGCTCTGCCGAGCAGTCTTCCAAATTGTTCTGCTGCTTCAACGTAACTTGCGTTTCGGCAGGCTGTTTTTGCTCCCGTATAAGCAGCTGCTCCGAACATCGAAGCAGTTTTTCGGTCTATCACGGCAAAATAGGAGTTGATGTCGTGGTTTTGAGCCTCCGACAAATCCTTTTGCAACAATTCTCCCTGCGGAAGCTCTCTTGCAACCTTGGAATAGATATTCAATAATTCAAAGTCCTCTTTGGTCTCGATAAGTTGAAGACATTTACCATATATATAGTCTCCGAACAAAATGGCTGCCTTGTTTCCCCATATATTGTTGGCAGTTGGCAGATTGCGGCGAAGATTGCTTTCGTCCAAAACATCATCGTGAACCAGCGAAGCCGTATGTAACAACTCCAAAACGACAGCTGCCCTGTAAGTGGCTTCGTTTACTTCTCCGCAAGTTTTTGCCGTCAAGAAGCTAATCAGAGGTCGCAATCTCTTTCCTTTCTGTCGGAGAACATATTCGGACATCTGTCCCATCGTTCCGTCAAAACAAGGAAGACATTCCCTGAGTTTTGTTTCAAACAAGGCAAACTCCCTTTCTACACACTGACTAAATCTCGTCAAATCCATCTCTGCACTATTCCAAATCGTAAAGTAACTATTTTGCAAATGTACGAACAAAAACCGAAACGGCAATGACAAAAGCCCATATTTCTTTTTGCAAAAGCCCATATTTTGTATGAGCCGAAGCAAAACGCCGAATTAAGAAAATAACTCGGCGTTTCAGTCGGACAAAACGCCGTTTTATTTTGCTGAAACGGCGTTTTGTTCTTCTTGATTTGCAGGCATTTACAAACATGATTATCTTTTCCCTCTTTGGTGTGCTTGTTTTGAATTGAGCAACACAAGAAAACAATTCAATCATTTTTATAGAAAAATTTGTCATTAAACAATAATTTTGTATCTTTGTGGCGTCAAAGGTGAGTTTTAATATTAAAAACATATAGAGTATGAAGAAGTTATTTTTTGCAGTCTTTGTACTGCTTTCGCAAGTCGGTTTCTCTCAACAATTAGAGAGTGCGATAATTACCAATCCAAACCATTCGGATTATGACTACAAGCAGTTAGTCAGAGTTTTTGACACAACCACCTCTGTTGTTATGTCGTGTGAAAATGGTCAGTATGCGTTTTATCTGATGCAAAACGGAAACATTAGTGCCAAGAAAGTAGACGTACCGACAGGATATTCTGTCAGCGATTTTTGCATTACAGAGGATAAGGTAGTATATTTTTGTGGCAAAAATACCAATGGTTATGTTGGCAGATTTAGTTTCGATGCTTTTGATCAACAAAGTTCCATAGATATTACTGCTAATGGTATGCCAAACATAGATACTCTGTCAAAAATAAAAACATATAAAGACAATGCCGGCAGTGAGTATGAACATGTTGTCGTATTGGGAGAGGCAGGCTCGTATAGTGTAATCTTTGATTTTAATAACATTGCTGCATATCCTAATTGGGAATGCAATGTTGTTGCAACTACATCTACAACTGAAAAATGGAAAGATATTGATTTCGATAGTAATTATTTAGTAGTTGCAGGCTTGGACGGCAACTCTCTTTATTTGCATTGCTTTGATAAATGGAATTTAACTCCTGCGGCTGAAGGTTATTTTACCAATCCTTTGGGCATAGCCTACTCGAATGAAAGGCTTTTTTTGAAACATCTATACGACAATCTCTATGCAGTAGTTTCAGAGATACTATTGCTTCCTAATGATGCATATACATATTGTCAAATACTTGATTTTTCATCTGCTCCTTTAATAAAGTTTGCATACGAGCGAACACTCATGCACCCTCAAAAGAATATAATTAGAGATATTGAATACTCCAAACATGACAAGGAATTATTAGTATTGATGACCACAGGAGGTGTAGGAGGTTTTGAGGTGAAAGATTTAGTAGTTTATACCCCACTTGATCAAGGATTATCTTTGCCAACACAAATAAAGGCTGTATATTTTAGCTACAATGGTATGTATCCACACTTTAACTCCGTAAGAATATATAAACCATATAATTACATAGTAGCAGGAGTAGAGCCAATACACAACAATATGCTTTTATTCGCAAAAGACAAGACACAAGAAACTCCAACAAGTTGTAATCAATCTGACCATATCAATATGTCCGGTTCTGATGTCAGCACCACAGCTACTTCTATTAACAACTTATATACCACTTCATTTTCTTTTTCTTGGAATAGTCCGCAAATAACTCCAACATCAGACACACTTCAAGTAGATTGTTATAATTAAAAACCAAATCAATATGAAAACAACAAAGATTTTTTTATTGACTTTGCTTGCCTTGTCAAGTATTGAGTGTTTCTCCCAAGATTACGGAGAAGATGACTACTTAGAAAGGATATGTTTCCACTCGGCTTTCTCAACTTGCAGAACTATATCCTTATCTGAAAACTTGAATGCTAATGCATATATTGGTCCTAATGCAAATATGCTTCTTCGTCCTATAATGAGTGCAGGTGATACTGTTACTGATATAGAACAGTTCTATCCTTGTGATTCTACTGCAAGATTGGCAGGTGTTATCTATTTGGGTGGGTTTTCGAGCACGACCGAAAGTGATACGCTTATGTCTTTGAGATTGAGAGATGTTGTAAGCGATACTATTATTGCGGAGGTCTATAAACCGGTGTTCAATCGAACATATCAACGTGAAGATGAACGAATTTATATTTGCGAGTATTTGTTTGATGATGTGATAACGGTAAACAGGGATTTCTCTCTTTCGCTATGGTTTCCCGAGGAGTTTTATGAGGAAGGTGCAAATATCTACAGCCATAGTTGGATGGTTCAGGGTATTGCTTATTCGTACTACACGAGAGACCCACAGACGGGAGAGGTTACGCCTTGCCACTCCAACAAAACGCCTATGGTAAGATATACTGACGGGACTACAAAACCTTTCTTGCAGATGGCTCAAGAGGCAGGGCAGGTTGCGTATGCCGATCAGTTGCATATTGAGCGTGGTTGGTATTGTGATATTTTCTATTTCCCAATCTTTGCCGAGCCGGGTGAGGAAGGCGAAGGTGCGGGTGGCAATTCGGCTTTGGTCGATGTGAATTTGGAGAGCTACACTTCGCTATATCCAAATCCTGCAAACGAGAGTGTGAACGTGGTGTGTTCGTACAAAATTAAGGGCTATGCCCTTGTTGATGCAATAGGTCGCGAAGTCCTCTCGGGCAAATGCAATGCCAACAGCATGGCTTTGGACCTCTCTTCGCTACAAAAAGGCGTTTACTTCATAAGACTTCAAACCGCCAAAGGCTCAGTCGAAAAGAAACTATTGGTGGAATGACATGGTAATTTGAAATTTTGATATTTTATTTTGCAAGAAGAAGATTGGAGCAGGTCAGGCTGTGAAGCCATGCCTGCTCTTTTTTGTGTTTGTCAGAAATGCTTCAAAAGTCAATCGATATTGAAAATTATTCTTATCTTTGTATTCTCAAAGGTTGAGAAGATGAGATTGTTTACAGATAATGTGGTGAAAAAGTACAGGAGCAGAACGGTTGTAAAGGGTGTTTCTGTATCGGTGGAACAAGGGGAGATTGTCGGTCTGTTGGGTCCCAACGGTGCAGGAAAGACTACTACCTTTTATATGATGACGGGGCTAATTCGCCCATACTCGGGAAGGGTTTTTCTTGATGACAAAGAGATTACTCGTATGCCGATGTATAAACGTTCTCAGCTCGGCGTGGGTTACCTTGCTCAAGAGGCGTCTGTTTTCAGAAATATGTCGGTTGAAGACAATATCATGTCTATTCTTGAATTTAAGAATATGTCTGCCGTGCAAAGACGTGAGAAAATGGAGGCTCTTTTGGAAGAGTTCAGCCTTACTCATATAAGAAAGAATAAAGGTAATCAGCTTTCGGGAGGAGAGAGGAGACGTTGTGAGATTGCTCGTGCCTTGGCGGCAAATCCTAAGTTTATTTTGCTCGATGAGCCTTTTGCAGGGGTCGATCCGATTGCGGTACAGGACATTCAGCATATTGTAATGGGATTAAAAAACAAGAATATAGGTGTTTTGATTACCGACCACAACGTTCATGAAACTCTTTCGATAACAAACAGAGCTTACTTGTTGATTGAGGGGGCTGTGTTCTGCCACGGAACTCCGCAAGAGCTTGCTGCCAATGAACAAGTGAGAGAGAAATATTTGGGAGATAGTTTTGAGTTAAGATAGGTCGCCATGCTTCTGATTTATGTTGAGAAAGTAACAAATCGATTGGGCTATACGCTGAACTTGGTTTTCGGAGAATTGATGGGAATTGAATATACAATTACCACCGCTAGGGATTACTTTGTCTCTTATCAAGGGGCAAAATTTTCGTACTGCAAACAAAAACTATGTGATGAGGTGTTCCTTTATTCTTCGGATATTTTGTTTCAGACGACCATAGAGATGTTGGATACAGATTGCTTTGAACAGGGGGGGATGCACTATTTGTTTAGGGTTTATTCAAAGGAGTCTGTGTGCAATTATGATGTGCTGGCGGCTTCTTTCTACCTTGTTTCGAGATATGAGGAGTACCTTCCGTTCATAAGAGACAAACACTCGCGTTTTAAGGCAGAGGATAGTTTGGCTTTCAAAAAAGGTTTCTTAGAAAAGCCGGTTGTGAATATTTGGGCAGGGGAGTTGAAACAAAAACTTCTCTGTGCCTTCCCCGAAATAGAGACCAAAGAGAAGTATTTTTCGTTTGTCAATACGATAGATGTAGATTCGGCTTATTCATACATAGGTAAGGGATTTTGCAGAAGCCTTGTGGGATTTTGCAAAGATATGTTGAGGGGAGATTTTGCCCTTTGCATGAGAAGATTGAGGGTCTTGCTACATATAGATGTTGATCCTTATGATACGTTTGACTATATCATTGCACAGATAGCAAAGTATAAGGTATCGACTGTTTTTTTTGTCTTGTTTGGCTACTACGGACGGTATGACAAGAACATAAGTCCTTATAATAGTAGGTTTCAGTTGTTGGTCAAGTCGCTTTGTGATTATGCCAAGGTGGGTATTCACCCTTCGTATGAGAGCTTTGATAATCCGGGTCAGTTGAGTGAGCAAATCAAAATGTTGAGGTCTATTTTGCACAAGCCGATACATCGTTCTCGGTTTCACTATTTGAGATTTCGTCTGCCAGAATCGTACAGAAATCTTACTGAAAACAACGTGGAAAGCGATTATTCGATGGGTTATTCGGACCATGTGGGATTTAGAGCAGGGATTTGCAATAGTTTTAATTTTTACGATTTGGCGTTGGATTTTGAAACCAAATTGAGAATATTTCCGTTTGCATATATGGACGTGGCTTTGAAGAATGGTTTGCGTCTCTCGCCTCGGCAGGCTCTCGAAAAGATCGAGGGAATTGTTGATCAGGTCGAGAAAGTAAAGGGTGATTTGATAAGTGTGTGGCATAATGAGAGTTTGTCGGACGAGATGGAGTGGAGAAATTGGCGGAAAGTTTATGAGCAGTCGTTGGAATACATTAGTCAGAAGAATAAACGCTCTTATCACACGAGAGAAAGAAAATAAATATGATTGTAGTAACCGGAGCAGCAGGCTTTATCGGCAGTTGTATGTTGAGTAAGCTCAACAGAGAAGGCTTTGATAATGTTATTATTGTAGATGATTTCTCAAAGCAAGGAAAGATTGCGAACTATGAGAATTTGAAATATGCGGATAAAATCGACCGAAAGGTGTTTTTGGGTTGGTTCAAAGCTAATGCAAGATTGGTCGATGGGGTATATCATTTGGGAGCAAGAACAGACACAACGGAGTTTGATTGGAATGTGTTTGTGTCTCTCAATTTGGAATATACCAAAGCTATCTGGAATATATGTTCCGAAAATGGTATTCCGTTGGTTTATGCTTCTTCGGCGGCAACATACGGCAACGGGGAGGCAGGTTATGATGATGATTTGGCTCTTATTCCTACCCTAAAGCCGCTCAATCCTTACGGACGTTCGAAACAAGAGTTTGACCTTTGGGCTTTGGCTCAACAAAATCAGCCTCCGTTTTGGGCGGGCTTGAAGTTCTTTAACGTTTATGGTCCAAACGAATATCACAAGGGCAGAATGGCATCGGTAATCATGCACTCGTTTAATCAAATCAATCAATCGGGACAGGTCAGGCTCTTTCGCTCTCACAGAGACGACTTTGAGGACGGACAACAGATGAGAGATTTTGTGTATGTCAAGGATGTGGTTGATGTGTTGTTCTTTTTGATGAAAAAACAGCCGAAGTCTGATATTTATAACCTCGGAAGCGGAAAGGCAAGGAGCTTTTTCGATTTGGCAAAGGCAACCTTTGTTGCAATGGGAAAAGATGTCAATGTTGAATATATAGATATTCCTATAGATATAAGAGACAAATACCAGTACTTTACCGAGGCTAAAATGCAGAAGTTGCTCTCTGTGGGTTATGACAAGCCTTTTCACAGCTTGGAAGAGGGGGTAGGAGATTATGTTTGCAACTATTTGATGTATCACAAGTACTTTTAGAAAGATGAATTACAAGGCAAAGTTACACGAAATAAAGGCTTTCGTTTTTGATTATGACGGGGTGATAAGCGACGGCAATATATGGTCGGCAAATGATGCCATTATAGTAAGAAGTGGTAATGTAAAGGACGGCTATGCAATGCAATATGCTTTGAGAAAAGGTTATCTGATTGCAATTTTGTCGGGAGGCAGTGGCGATAGTATAAGGTCTCGAATGAAGATGTTGGGAGTGGAAGATGTGTATTTGGGGTCTCATCGTAAGAAAGAGATATTTGAAGACTTTCTGAAAGACAAGCAACTTTTGCCGGAGCAGGTTCTGTATGTGGGAGATGATATTCCGGACTATGATGTCATGCGATTGGCAGGGGTTTCGGCTTGTCCGGCAGATGCAGCCGAAGAGATAAAGGCGGTTGCCGACTACATTTCTCACAAAAATGGTGGTTGCGGTTGTGTGAGAGATGTGATAGAGCAAGTCCTTCGCTTGCAAGGACAATGGTTTCACGAAGATGCAAAGGCGTGGTAGGCAGGTTGATTAAATGGAGTGTCTCGTTCGGAGCGATTTTGTGGTTTTGTGGTGCTTTGTATGCACAAAACGATAAGGGTTTTGTGGCTTATGCAACCTATTATCACGATAGATTTGAGAACAGAAAGACATCTTCGGGAGAAATTTTCTCGCAAAAAAAATATACTGCGGCACACAGAACACTTCCTCTCAATACATTGGTAAGAGTTACTCACTTGGAAAACGGACGTTCTGTGCTTTTGAAAGTCAATGACCGTTGTCCGAGGGCAGGGGTTATTGATTTGTCTTTTTTGGCAGCCAAAAGGATATTACTGCACAAGACAGGTACTGCAAAAGTAAGGGTGGAAGTATTGGGAAATGAATATATGGAGCTATGGGAAAAGCAAGATGAGTTATTTGAGATGTTTGACAGGGCAGAGTTGAACGATAGTTTGAGGAACCATTATTTGGACTCTGTCATATTTGCCAAAGGAAACAAATATGAACAGACTTTCTTGTTTACCTATTATGTCAGGTTGGCAACAGCCGCAGACAAAAACGAAGTTAAAACTATCATTCATCAGCTACCGCCACAGTACCAAAAACTCTCAAAGGCTGTCAAGGTTTACAATGAGAGCTTCTACTACATAAATATAGGACCATTCATATCCAAAAAAACTGCCGAACAAGCCGTTGCAGAACTCAAAAAAAACTACCCCTTGGCTCATTTGATTAAAAAGAAGGATAATTGATGGGGTAATTTAGTAGCTTGATTTTCAAATGATAGCAAGAGAATGAGAGGGAAGGATAATAAAAAAAGCAGATAAGATTTCGCCTTTATAAAGAATTTAGTTACCTTTGCAGTGTTGCTTTGTGGCTGTTTTTTTGAAAGAGGCATTGCAAGGCTTTGTTGAAAATATATATATGAGAACATTAGTACGATTTGTGTGCAAACAATGTAATGTGATTAAGAATTGTTCGGCTGTTGCCGTGTTCGTGGCATTGTTCCTTGCGGGTTTTGCCATGTATGCACAGCAGGAACCGCAGTTCTCTCAGTACATGTTTAATAGGTTGTCATATAATCCGGGATATGCAGGAAGTAATGGTGCTATATGCTTTACGGGATTTTATCGCAATCAATGGATGGGAATGAATCTTACCGACGCAACAGGACAATCGACGGGAGCTTCGGGAGGTGAAACCATGAATTTGTCGTTTGATATGCCTGTTCGCTTTTTGCATGGAGGTATAGGTGCAACCATTATTTCTGACAAGATTGGTTTTTGGAATAACTTGCACGCAAAAATTGACTATGCTTTCAGATTTCAGTTGCCAAAAGGCAATTTGGCAATAGGAATTGAAGCACAGTTGTTCAACGCTTCAATAGATATGTCGAAGTTGATAGGCTCTGACCAATTTACAGAGGACGACCAAATTGGTACATCGTCAGACCCTCTTCTTACTGACTTGTCCAACAGAGATGACTTTTTGTTTGATTTGGGCTTTGGAGTGTATTACCAAATTCCCGGACAATTATATATAGGTATATCTTCATCGAAACTCATGGAAACAAAGAGTGAAAAGTTGATGTGGGACAACCGACGTTTCTATTATATCTTGGCAGGTTATGAATGGACTGTGCCTGCATATCCTTCTTTGAGGGTGTTGCCTTCTGCGTTGTTGAAGACAGATTTTAAGTCTGCTTCTGCATATCAGTTAGATGTTTCGACTATGTTGGAATGGGAACATAAGTTTTGGTGTGGAGCAAGTTACAGAGTTCAAGATGCGGTGGTTTTGATGGGAGGTATGGCATTTGGCGATTTTAAGGTCGGGGTATCATACGATATACCTACTTCGAGAATATCGACGCAGTCGGCAGGTTCGTTGGAACTCTTTGCAAGGTTCTGTTTCAAGATAGAGAATCCTCCAAAGCCTCCTACAATATATAGAAATACAAGAAGAATGTAGCTCTTTTGAAACATTATCTTCTGAAAGCCGTAAAATAATTTTGAAGCGGCTCGAAAGAACGAGGTGGATTGAAGAGCCGTAGTGAATAAGAGAGATAATTTAGTATCAAAAATAGAGTAGAAATTTGAAAAAAATTAGATAAAATGAGACGTATAGTTTTGTTAATTTCAGCAGTAGTTCTCTTCTTTGGTTGCGGAAGTTCGGACAAAGGAGAGTTGATAGGTGTACAGGACAGACCTGACTTCTTGGATATGCAGCCATACGGTATGGTTGATATTCCTCAGGGCAGTTTCCTTATGGGAGCGGCAGATGAAGACTTGTATAAGTTGTATGAACATCAGCCAAAGACTGTTCAAGTACAATCGTTTTGGATGGACGAAACCGAGATAACGAACAACGAATATCGTCAGTTCGTATATTGGGTTAGGGATTCAATAGCTTATAGATTGTTGGGCGAGATTAACCCTGAAGAATACCTGATTGAGGCAGATCAATGGGGAGAAGAGTTGGAAACTCCGCTTATCAATTGGAAGGCAAAGATTGATTGGAATATGAAGAATGCCGATGAGAGAGAGCAGTTGATGACGTTGTTTGTTCCGACGGAAGAAAGATTTTACAATACTATGCAAATAGATGCTCGTAAGTTGAATTACGAATACTATTGGATAGATTTGAGAAGTGCAAGCAAGAAAGAATATGGCAATCAAACTCAAGAAGAGTATAGAGGCTCTGCATTCGCATCACGCCCCGGTTCTCTTAAAAACAGAGACAAGTTCTTTAGGAAAGAGGTCATCAACATTTATCCTGATACTCTTTGCTGGATGCATGACTATGCTTACTCTTATAATGATGCAGCAACGCGTTCTTATTTCAGTCACCCTCGTTATGACAACTATCCTGTTGTCGGAGTATCTTATCGTCAGGCAAAAGCATTCTCTGTTTGGAGAACAATCATGATGAACGACTATTTGTCAAAGCAGGATTATGCAAGAATGGAAGATTTCCGTTTGCCGACTGAGGCAGAATGGGAATATGCAGCAAGAGGTGGCGTCGATGGAGCTCCTTATCCTTGGGGAGGACCATACGTTCGCAATGGCAATGGTTGCTTTATTGCAAACTACAAGCCTTTGAGAGGAAACTATGGAGACGATGGCGGTGTTACTCCAATCTTGGTGGCACACTATGCTCCTAATGGTTTTGGATTGTATGATATGGCAGGCAATGTGGCAGAGTGGTGTGAAGATGCTTACAACGAATCTGCATACAACTACACCCACGACCTCAACCAAGTAAATGTATATAACGCAACAGAGGACGATGCTCCTCAAATGAAGAGAAAGACCGTAAGAGGTGGTTCTTGGAAAGACCAAAAGTATTTTATTCAAACAGCTACTCGTTCATACGAATACCAAGACTCCGGAAAGAGCTACATAGGATTCCGTTGTGTACAATCATATTTGGGAAGAGTGAGAGGTGATAATCCTAAGACATCTTCAAATGTATATAGAAACAATTAAGATTAAAAACAGATAAGAAACACATTAAACAAACAAATTAAAAAACTATTTTATCATGGGTTGGATAGATAATGTCGTAAGAAGTAAATTCTACAAAGAACTAACAGCAAAGTTGTATGGTATGGGTGCATCAGTCGTTATCGTTGGTGCGTTGTTCAAAATCAACCACTGGCCCGGCGGAACCATAATGTTGATTATAGGTATGGGTATTGAGGCTATTATCTTCTTTGTATCAGCATTTGAACCTTTGCACGTAACTTACGATTGGAGTTTGGTTTATCCTGAATTGGCAGGTATGGATGATATTCATGCGGGAGAGAAAAAGGAAACCAAGAAGTCTAAGAAGAAAGAGAAAGAAGAGGCACAAACAGCCGTAGCAGGAGGTCAGACTATTGCAGGCGGAACAACGATAATCGGAGGTTATTCAGGAACACAAGATTTGGACAAGATGTTGTCTGATGCTAAGATAGGACCGGAACTAATTGAGAGCTTGGGTAAGGGATTGAAGAACTTGGCTGACACAACTACTCAGATGAATGATGTTGCCGGAGCAGCCGTTGCATCAGAGAAATTCTCACAAAACTTGAGCAGTGCAGCTTCTGCAGCAGGCGAATTGTCTTCTGCATATAAGAAAACTGCAGATAATTTGAATAAGGATTTGTTGGTATCGGGCGAATATCTTTCTTCAGTACAAGAAGCAACCTCGGCAGTATCCACTTTGGCAAATATATACAAAGAAACAGCCAACACATTGTCGGCAGGCGATGCTTCATATTTGGACGAGTTGAAGAAAATGGCATCAAGTCTTTCTTCAATCAATGCTTTGTATGAGATGCAAATACAAAATTCTTCATCTCAGTTGGAAGCAAGCAAGGTTGTACAAGAAAGAATCGACAATTTGGTTGTCAATTTCGCAGACACTGCAGAGAACGTATTGAAGTACAAAGAGCAAGTTAATGCTCTATCGAAGAAAGTCGGAGCATTGAACGACATATATGGAAATATGCTTGCAGCAATGCAGACAAAGGCATAGTAACAAGAGTAACAATTTGACGGATTATAAGAAATAGAGTAAGACTATGGGTGCTACGAATTGTCCCGAAACGCCGAGACAGCGAATGATCTCAATGATGTACTTGGTTTACACGGCAATGTTGGCGTTGAACGTGTCTGCCGAGATATTGCAGGCGTTCGTTACGGTCGGCGATAGCATGGAAGTAACGAACAAGCTGCTAATGGGAAAGGCAGAAAGTGCATATACAATATTTGAAAACTCCTACAGACAAGACCCGGGAAAGGTTGGTGATAATTGGGCAAAGGCTCAAGAAGTTCGCAAAAAGACAAAGGAGATAATAGAATACATAGACAACATGAAATATGAGTTGTTTGTTGTAGTAGAAGGAACTCCCGGGGGTGTTGCCGAGGCGAAGAAACTTTTGAAAGAAAAAGGTTTTGATGCTGTTCAAAAGAAAGACGAATACTCATCTCCGACAAACTACTTTTTGGCAGGCAGTGAAGACGGCTCAAAGGGAAAAGCCATTGAGTTGAGGAACAAGATAGACAAATACCAAAAGGAAATGTTACAATATGCTTCCGGTTCGTTCAAGGAGACTTTGAAGAATATGCAAATAGATTTCAAAGGACCGTTCAAGAATGCTTCGGGGGAGACTCTGAATTGGCAGATGTACAACTTCTTCCACACCATTGCTTTGGCAGACATGGTATTGTTGAACAAGTTTAAGTCAGAAATTCAAAATGCAGAGGTCGATTTGGTCAATCACCTTTACTCTGCAGTATCTGCAGACGACTTTAAGTTCAATACGGTCGTAGCAAAAGTTGTTCCAAAATCAACATACATAATTCAAGGAGGACAATATGAGGCAGATGTGTTTGTTGCAGCATACGACTCTCGAAGCGAGCTTACGGGAGAAGTGAGAGGACAACAATATACCGGAGACTCGGGAATGTTGAAGTTGAAGTTTGGAGCAGGAGCTTTGGGACCACAAAAATACAGTGGTACCTTGTATGTCAAGAAAGAGAGCGGAGCTGTACCATACGACTTTGAAGGCGAATACTTTGTTGCAGCACCATCTGCAACAATCTCTCCAACCAAGATGAACGTACTATACATTGGAGTTGATAACCCAATATCTGTATCGGTACCCGGAGCTAACTCAAAAGATGTGAACGTTACCGCAACCGGAGCAGGAATTGTTTTGAAGAAAGTAAAAGACGGAGAATTTATTGCCACAGTCAAATCCCAAGGAAAGGCAAGCATCAGTGTGTCTGCCAACATGGGAGGAAAGACAATGAACATGGGTACAATGGATTTCAGATGTAAGGCAATACCAAAGCCGACGGCAATGGTTGGAACTTACACCGGAGGAAGAATACCGAAAGAATCGTTGCTCACACAAGGAGGCTTGCGTGTGTCGATGGAAGGATTTGACTTCCCTGTAAACTACACTGTAACATCGTTTACCATGTCGTTCAACACAGGAGGAGATGCGCAAGCTCCGATACAAGCAACAGGCAGTCAATTCACAGCAGAAATGAAAGCAAAATTGGGTAAACTCAGACGAGGAAACAAAGTCTATATCGAAAACATCAGAGCCAAAGGACCTGATGGAGAAAAGGCTGTAAGCAATCCTCAGATGATATTTACCATTCAGTAAAAAAACGTAAACTTAAAACTTAATCGATATGAGAAAGTTCGGATTATTAGTATTGGGATTGTTGTTGTGCGGCACAGCGAACGTGAATGCACAAGTCATGGAAGAGCCTGAAGAAAATCTTGATGGATTTTATGTTAAGAGTTCCGATGCTTATCCTGACGGAAAGAAACCATTTGAGTATCCATACGTGAGAGAAGACGATGTTGTTTGGTCTTATAGAGTGTGGAGGGTGATAGATTTCAGAGAAAAGATGAACCAAGTGTTCTACTATCCCCTTGTACCCGACCAAGGACGAAAGAACCTCACGACCATTTTGGACGAAGCATTGACCGAAGGACGTATCAGAGCTTTCGAAGACGATATGTTTACTCAGGAGATAACAAATTGGACGGAATATAAGTCAAAGTTTGGAACAACGAGAACAGAAACCTTGATAGATTATGATGTTGACGGAATGGAAATCACGAGAGATACTTCCATTTTCGTTCCTGCAAACTTCGAGAGTGCAGAGCAGTTGAGAATAAAAGAAGATTGGTTCTTCGACAAAAACAGAACGGTGGAAGATGTCAGAATTATCGGATTTTCTTTGGTTGCTTCATACGAGAAATCGGAGGGAGACGTTCAGACCTTGGCGTTGGGTTGGATTAGATACAACGATCCCGAAGTTAGATTGTTGCTTGCCAACTCGGAAGTCTATAATCCTCAGAACGACAAGGCAAGACGTTCCTATGACGACATATTCCAAAAGAGAATTTTCGACAGTTACATAATCAGAGCGACAAACACTTTCAATCGTTCCATAAAAGATTACTTGCAAGGAGCAGATGCCTTGGCAGAATCTGAAAGAATAAAAGAACTTTTGTTCAATATGGAAGAAGATATGTGGGAATACTAATGATTTGATTTTATTGATACGAGGCTTGCGGACAGAAGTTTGCAAGCCTCGTTTTTTTTTTTTTTTAGCATCATGTGGAAGATATATGCAATTCTTTCGGCACTCTTTGCAGCCCTTACAGCCATCTTTGCCAAGATAGGAGTGAGAGACATACCCTCAAACCTTGCAACAGCAATCCGAACAACAATAATATTGCTACTCACATGGGGGATAGTCTTCTTTGCCCGAGAACAGAGCATGATTAAAGACATCAATCGGCACACATGGCTCTTTCTCATACTTTCGGGAGTAGCCACAGGCTTGTCGTGGCTCTTCTATTTCAAGGCACTCCAAAGCGGAGAAGTATCGAGAGTTGCACCTATTGACAAACTGAGCGTTGTGATTACTATACTCTTGGCATTCGTTTTTCTAAAAGAACCGGCAAGCCCGAAAGTGGTAATAGGAGCGGTATTGATAACGGCAGGCAGTTTGTTTATGCTCTGGAAATAACAACTAAGACAGCATAAGAAATATAGTGTCATATATCTGAGAATACAAAGAAAGAATATGAAAACAGAGATACAGCCGCAGCACACCAACCGTTCAGCAGCCTTTGAAATGTGGATTTCTTCCCCAATGCCGATGGTTACCATGACAAAAACGATGAACGTAACACGACTTGTACGCCATGGCAGACGGCACAATCGCAGTTTCAATATGCTTATGTGTTGGGCAATCGCTAAGGCAGCAAGCCGATTGCAAGAGTTCTATATCTTGCCCTGTGCAGGCAGGCTCTTCAAGTATGATACCCTTGCAGTCAATACCATAGTACAAAACAAGGCAGGCGGCATCAACTCTTGCGATATACCATTTAGCGAAGATTTGAATTGCTTCAGCTCCGATTATACTCAACTTACAATGCAGGCAAAAGACAAATGCCAAAGTACTTTTCTTGAAGAGAGCATGATAATAGGAACTTCGGCAATGATACAAACCGAATTGGACACTATTGTCAATCAATACATCGACAAATTCTCAAACCCCATGGTCTTATGGGGCAAATACAGAAAGCATTGGTTCAAAACCCTGCTCCCTGTCTCATTTCAGTTTCATCATGTGCAGATGGACGGAATGCAGGCAGCACTCTTCCTCGAATACTTACAACAAGAGATAAACAATCTGTAAAATCCGACAGCAACCCTGCAGGCACACAAAAACGAACGACACCACACAGTGTAAAAACATAGAAAACAACATCTCCCTCACAAGAGAAACAGAAAAACAAAAAACACAATACACCATGACGCAAAAAACAATAGCCGTAGTCTATTCTTCCAAATACGGCACAACGAAGGCGATTTGCGAAACCATCAAAGAACATTCGGACAACAATACCACCTTTGACCTCTTTTGTTTGGACAAAGGCGAGCAGCCCGACTTGAACAACTACAACCACATCATCATCGGCACTTCGGTCTATGCAGGACACCCTCGGGCAAAGGTCGTTGCATTTTGCCAATCAAACATAGAAGCCATAAAGAAACTCCGTCTCTCTCTGTTTGTATGCGGAATGGACAAAGCAAATGCCGACAAAGAAATGGAAACCGCTTACCCTTCCGAGTTGAGAGACCCTGCAGTGCAACTCAAATTCTTTGAAGGAGAGTTCAAGTTGGAAGACATGAAGTTTTTCGACAAGATGATTTTGAAACTGATGCTCAAAGTAAAGCAGTCAGTTCGCAGAGACTACAACGACGAAGTCGCAGACTTTGTTTCCAAAACCTTGATGTAGTCAAATACTGCTCTATTCCACCAATAGTTTCTTTTCGACAGAGCCTTTGGCGGTTTGAAGTCTTATGAAGTAAACGCCTTTTTGTAGCGAAGAGACGTCCAAAGCCATGCTGTTGGCGTTGCATTTGCCCGAGAGTACTTCGCGACCTGTTGCATCGACAAGGGTATAGCCCTTAATCTTGTACGAACAAACCACGTTCACGCTCTCGTTTGCAGGATTTGGATATAGCGAAGTGTAACTCTCCAAATTCACATTTGATGCCATAAAGATACAAAATTGTTGTTCAATGACAAATTTTTTTCAAAAATTGTTGAATGGTTTTTCTGATATTGCCCAATTCAAAATAAGCATGGCAAAGGGAAAAGAGATAATCGCATTTGTAAACCTCTGCAAATCAGATACAACAAAACGCCGTTTCAGCAAAATAAAACGGCGTTTTATCCGTCTGAAACGGCGAGTTAAGAAAATAATTCGGCGTTTTGCTTTCTGATTGATAAATAATGATTTATTCTGACAAACAAGCTGCCGTGTGGAACAAATATTGAGTTGTATGTTTGGTCAAATTGTCCTATTTTTTTATACCTTTGCACAAAAAAGAAGCGGAACGGTCAAACCCCTTTACCATTCCGCCTCCGAATTTGAAGGAACAATTAAAATTTTAGAAACGACTTACAAATTTTTACGCTGCAAAATTAGTGTCATTTGCCTATGTGGGCAATACCGCAAAAAGGGTATTTTTAATACAAGAGTTGAAGAGAGATGAAAGGATATTGTTGTGAAAATGATAAGTTGTATGATGTGATATGCCAAACGCCGGAGCTTTTGTGTGTCATTGCTCGTTTCGGAATAGGTTGCGGCTTTGGAGACAGGACGATAAGGCAGATTTGTCAGGAAAAGGCGTTGGATTGCAATACTGTTTTGGCGGTCTTGAACTTTCACACCAAGGCTGTGAGATTTTATGACCCTGAGGTCAATCTTTCGATTGAGTGTCTGCTCGGCTATTTGCAAAATTCGCACAAGTACTATCTTGATTATTTGTTCCCCACAATAAGGAAAAAACTTATAGAAGCTGTCGGCAGTCTGACAGATAACGAATTGGCGTTCATGATATTGAAGTTCTTTGATGAGTATGCACTATATGTCAAGAGGCACATGGAGAAAGAGGAGAAGGAGGTCTTTCCTTACATTGATGCTTTGTTGAAGGGAAAGCAGGTAAAGCCTGTTGCAATAGACATGAGCCTGTTGCATCGAAGCCCGATAGAGAAAAAATTGTCAGAACTCAGAGAGCTGATAATCAAGTTCTATGACATAAATGCGGATGGTATGTTGTTAAATTCTCTTCTTTACGACATCTTTATGCTGGAGGAGGATTTGACCTGCCATTGCAAGATGGAGACTACTCTTTTTGTCGAACAAGTCAAGCGAATTGAAGCCTCGGGAGGCAGAAAGTTCAATCAGGTTCTCTCGGAGGAGAGAGATAGCACTCTGAGCGAACGAGAGAAAGAAATTGTAGGCTGTATTGCCATGGGAATGAGTAACAAAGAAACCGCCGACCGTCTTTGCATATCGACAAACACCGTTGCCACTCACCGCAAAAACATAGCCAAGAAAATCAACATACACTCTTCGGCTGCCTTGGTGCTGTATGCGATAATGAACAACATCATAACAACCGAACAAGTTCGCTCGGCAAAAAAGCAGGACAAATAGCCTCTCTTTCGATTGGAAAAGCTCTAAATCCGACAGCGTAGGCAAACACAATCACTCCTCAACTACTATCGGCAAAATATCGATCTCCTTCGACTTCGGTCTTGTTGAGCATGAAATTGTCGGCTTTGCTTGCAAGAGCAAAAGGGCGAGACTTCTATCCCGAAGAATTAAAACAAGCTCTCAAAAGCAAATTGGCAACAATAGATTTGAATGTCAAGAAACGTGATTTTGAACATCTGTTGTTTGACAGCCGTTCTGCGGGAAAAATTCTGCGATTTGCAGACTTTGTGGAGTTGAATTTGTAAAATGAATTGGCAAGAGGGTATAAAGAAAGCGGCGTACCGCTTTGACGATACGCCGCTTTGTTATTTTCTTTCGGCAAGTTAGATTAGTTTTGCCAATCTTTCAGCCAAGTCGCACACTCTGTTTGAGTATCCGTTCTCGTTGTCGTACCAAGAAACGACCTTTACAAAGTTGCCGTCCATTACCATTGTGAGCTTCGAGTCGAAGATTGAAGAGTGGGTGTTGCCAACTATGTCGCAGCTTACGATAGGGTCTTCTACGTATTCCAAGATACCTTTCATCGGACCTTCTGCTGCTGCTTTCATTGCTGCATTTACTTCTTCTACTGTTACGTTCTTTTCCAACTCTACTGTCAAATCCACAACTGAACCGTCAGGTGTAGGAACTCTCATCGACAATCCGTGCAATTTGCCTGCCAATTCGGGGATAACCAAGCCCACTGCCTTTGCTGCTCCGGTTGAAGTAGGTATGATTGAACAAGCTGCTGCTCTTGCTCTTCTCAAATCTTTGTGAGGCAAATCCAAGATGTGTTGGTCGTTGGTGTAAGAGTGAACAGTGTTCATCAAGCCTCGCTTAATGCCGAAGTTGTCGTTCAACACTTTTGCAATAGGTGCCAAGCAGTTGGTTGTGCAAGAAGCGTTTGACACACAAGTCATTTCCTTTGTCAATATGTTGTCATTTACTCCCAAAACCACTGTTGCATCTACGTCCTCTGCTTTGTCTGCAGGCACTGTCAAGATTACTTTCTTTGCTCCTGCTTTGATGTGCTTTGTCATCAAGGCTTTGGTCTTGAAATGACCTGTCGATTCGATTACTATGTCTATTCCGAGTTCTCCCCAAGGTAGTTGTTCAGGGTCTTTCTCGGAGTAAACGCGTATCTTCTTGCCATTTACCACCAAATACTCGCCTTCTGCCTTTACTTCTCCGTCAAATCTGCCGTGAACAGAGTCGTACTTCAACAAGTGTGCAAGTGTTGCTGCATCGGTCAAGTCGTTGATAGCCACAACCTCAACATTTGTTTTTCTTTGTATGTTCCTAAATGAGACTCTGCCGATACGACCGAATCCGTTAATTGCTACTTTTACCATAATCTTACGTTTTTAATATGTTAGACTTTATTACGCTAAAAAAATCTTTTGCAAAGGTATGACTTTATTTCAAAGTGAGCAAAACTTTATCGCATGAAAATGGACTTTTCTATCTCTTCCCATAGTGCGTTGTACATCATGTCTCCTTGTAAATAATAACCTGAGAGCGTCAGATGTACTTTATCTTTTTGCATTAGTTTTTCTTGTTCCCATTTGGTCGAAGAGCCTTTTTTGCCCATTATGCTGTACCAATCCCAGACTGCACAGTTGTTTTTTTGTGCCACTTGTTTGATTTGCTCACAGGCTTGTTGCATATTTTGGTTTATTTGTTTGCGTTTGTACCAACAGTCGGAAGGAGTGGTCAAAAGTATTGCCACTTCGGGAAGTTGGGTTCTTATTTTTGCTATCAGGGTTTCCATGTTGTGTTCAAAGGTCTTTACTCCGCCCGGTTCGTAGCAATCGTTTGTTCCGAGGCTTATGATTATCAGGTCTAAATGCAGTGTTTTGAGTATTGCATCGTTGTTTGTATTTATGTAGTGTCGGGCTTCGGCAGAGTTTACTCCGATTGCGTTATATACAACTCCTGCATCGCCACTATCAAAGTAAAATCCATAAATGCACAACGTGTCATCACTCGATTTGTTTACCCTTACGGTTATTTTGTCGGTGTAGTCGTTGAGCGAAAACAAGGTGTAGCCATTTTCGTTGTGGCGTTTGGTGTATGAAGGATAGTCTATGCTTATCTCATCGCCTTCTTTTAGAGGAGAATGATAAACTCTCAGGTCGTTGAAGTCGTATTTCACAGGGTTGCGATTGTTTACTTCTATGGTGATTTCGGCACTTTGAGCATTGGTGCTTACTGTGTTTGCAAAAAAAGTGTTGTGTTGAGGGTTGTTTGAGAGTATGTTGTGGTGTTTCCACTGCGGACTGTAAGAGAGCTTGTAGCTGTCGGGACAGCCGTTTGTGAAGGGACTGACCATGCCTCTTGATGCTTGAAGCCCGGGAAGTATCGACTGGAAATTTGCTCTTGCTCTTCCGCTGAAAAAGTCTGCTTGCAGGTGAGAGTCTCCAATATGCAGGATATGCACTTGTCCTTTGCCTTGCTTAATCGGACGGACAAACTTGGCATATAGCTTTTTGAAAGAGTTGAAAGAGTTGCCGCAGTACTCTATTTTGTTCGCTTTGTAGTCGATAAACGAGTAGTGCTGCAGTTCTTTTGGCTGAGCAGTGGTTGTAAAAGGTGTGATTGCAAAAAGCAAAAGCAAAACAAATCGCAATAGCTTCATCAGATATTTGCGGTTATTTCCCTGAATGTCTTCTCCAAACTGCCGCCTGCCGAAAGGTGTTTGGTCTCATCGTCGGCAACCAATCGTCCGTTGTTGATGATGATTACTCTTGAACATACAGCTTCTACTTCTTGCATTATGTGGGTTGAAAGAAGTATGGTTTTGGTTTTGCCAATTTGTTTGATGAGGTTTCGTATTTCCACAAGCTGGTTGGGGTCTAATCCTGTTGTGGGTTCGTCAAGAATGAGAACTTTGGGGTCATGTATCAACGCTTGTGCTATGCCTACTCGCTGTTTGTAGCCTTTGCTCAGTGCTTCTATCTTTTTGTTTGCTTCTTTTTCAAGACCCGTAAGAGCGATTATCTCTTCCACTCTGTCTTTTCTGAGTTTTCGCTCTATTTTATGCACTCCTGCAACAAACAAAAGGAACTCTCTCACATACATATCCATATATAGAGGGTTTTGTTCGCTCAGATAGCCTACCGATTTCTTTATCTCCATCGGATTATCGAAAATATCGTAGCCGCATACCTTCGCTTCACCCGAAGTAGGAGGAATGAAACAAGTCAGTATTTTCATCATTGTCGATTTGCCAGCACCGTTTGGTCCGAGCAATCCCACAATCTCACCATCTCCAATGGACAAAGAGACATTGTCCAAGGCTTTTTGCTTTCCATATACCTTCGTAAGGTTGTTCACAATAATCGACATAACAATATCATTGTTTTAATGGTGCGAAGTTACTCAAAAAAAACGTATTTTTGCAGGTCGATAAAAGGAAAAATATGAAAATAACGGCAAAAGAAGATTGTAACTTGTTGAAACTGCTTGGGACAACATTTCCCGAAACTTCTGTTACCAAGTTGAAGAAAATGATAATGTACGGCTGCATAAGCTACAAAGGAGCGACCATAAAGAGCTTGGAAATGCTCATCAGGAAGGGTGAAAGCATCGAATACACAAAGTATTCGGGAGGAAAGGGGGTATCAAAACAGAAAACCGACCTGCCAATTATTTTTGAGGACAGAAACCTGATTGTGGTGAACAAGTCATGCGGAGTGAAGTTCGCTTCGGAGGTCTCTTACAAAGGAAAGACGATTTGCAGTATGACAAAATCATACTTGAAACGTAAATATGGTGATGCTCAGTCTGTGTTTCCGGTATGCCAAGTGGGAGATTATGATTCGGGATTGTGTGTTCTTGCAAGGGACAAGCGTTCTGCCGCAGCTATATCGGCAATTTGGAACAAGATAACAAAACAATATGTCTGCATTGTAAGAAACGATTTGCTCAAAGGGGAGAACGGACGCTTCAACAACTACATTCTCAAAGGTAGCGGCAGGGTTGTGAGCTTGAAGTACCGCTTGGCAGAGCAGATAAGCCTCAAAGACGAGAGCATTTCGGTGCTTGAAGTAATACAAACCGAAGGAAACATGAAAGATTGCAGGGAATTGTTCAACGAAATCGGTAATCCGATTGTGGCAGATTGTGATTTTGACAGAGCGGCAATGTCAAACAATTTCTCAAAGATATGTATGAACGGAATATCTTTCCGACATCCTGCAACAGGAAGAGTAATCTCGCTCGAAATAGCAGAACCGAGAGGATTTAGAACAGTGAACCAATAGAATGTTTTGAGACAATATGGAAGTAAAAATAGGAGATATTACAGACCTTCTTGAATCCATTGCACCGCTTTCTTTTCAAGAGCATTATGACAACGCAGGTCTGTTTTGCGGAAGCAAAGATGAGGTTTGCAGTGGAGTGTTTGTGTGTTTGGACGTGAGCGAAAAGGTTATCGACAATGCCATAGAGAAGGGGTGTAATCTTATTGTATCACATCACCCCTTGGTGTTTAGAGGCTTAAAGAGTCTCTTGCCGCAAAACAATGTTGCAAAGACAGTACTCAAAGCTGTTACAAACAATATATGTCTTTATTCTTCCCACACCAATCTTGATGCGGCAAAGGACGGAGTGAATACTCTGCTTGCCAAAACAATAGGATTGGAGGACTTTGAGCCGTTTAATGTTGGTCAATCCGACCCGAGATATTTCGGAATTGGCGGTATGGGCTTTTTGTCCGAGCCTTTGATGGTCGAACCCTTCCTTCGTAAGGTCAAAGACGCTCTTTCCAATCCGCACATAAGGTATGTGGAGGGCAGAAACAAGCAGATAAAAAGCGTGGCTCTCTGTTCGGGAAGCGGAAGCGAGTTTATACCTCTTGCAATCGAAAAAGGAGCAGATTGTTACCTTACGGGAGATTTGAAATATCACGATTTTCTCGATGCCGAAGGCAGGATTGTGCTTGCAGATATAGGGCATTTTGAAAGTGAAGCCCTAATAAAACGGCACATTGTTTCAATCATATCAAAAAACTTTTGTAATTTTGTACCCTTATTTTGCGATGATTTGCCCAATCGGGTAAAAAGTCTCTGAACAATTAGGATTGAATAAAAAACAAAATATAGACATGGCAAAGAAAGTGAAAGAAACGGAAGCCCCAAAGCCCGTAATCAAAAACGAAGAGGCGGACTTGGCGGTAGAAAAACGATTGATTGCCCTTTACAGACTGCAACAAATCGATTCACAAATTGACAAAATCAGAATAATACGAGGAGAGCTGCCTTTGGAAGTTCAAGACTTGGAGGACGAAACCGAAGGTCTCAAAACCCGAATAGGCAAGTTCAAAGATGAAATAGCTTCTTGCGAATCCATGATAGAGGAAAAGAAGTTGAAAATGCAGGAATGCGACACCCTTATTGCCAAATACACCGACCAACAGAACAATGTAAGAAACAATCGTGAGTACGAATCTCTTGCAAAGGAGATTGAGTTTCAAGACTTGGAGAAGCAACTCTGTGAAAAGAAAATCAGAGAGTATAAAGCGAGCATAGAGAACTACAAAATGGAGATTGCGAAATATACAGAGGTATATGAGGATAAGGTAAAGGACTTAGAAGTTAAGAAATCGGAGCTTGACGAGATTATAAGGGAGACAGAAGAGAAAGAAAGACTGTTATTGGCAAAGGCAGAGGAGAATGAGAAACTCATAGAGGAGAGATACCTTACCGCATTCAAGAGGATACGTTCCAATGCGAGAAACGGCTTGGCTGTTGTTACCGTCGATAGAGATGCTTGCGGCGGTTGCTTCAACAAAATCCCTCATCAACGCCAAATGGACATTCAAATGCACAAGAAAATCATCGTTTGCGAGTACTGCGGCAGGATTTTGGTCGATCAAACCATAGCAGCAGAAGTTGAAGACGAACTATCAAAAGAATAATGTACAGATATTTTGAAAACGCCTTGGTGGTCAATCAGGGCAAAGCTCAATACGCAAACGTATTGACAAAATCAAATCGGATAGAGGCGGTAAGTACGGAGCCTTTATCCGATTTGCCTTTTGGCACAGAGAGGATTGATTGTGGAGGATTGTTGCTTCTGCCCGGAATTATCGACGTTCACGTACATTTTCGTCAGCCCGGAATGGAGTACAAGGCAGACATGGAGAGCGAAAGTCGTGCAGCAATCGCCGGAGGGGTTACAACAGTGTTGGAAATGCCCAATACCAACCCCGCAACCACAACTATCGAACGCCTCAGAGAGAAACTTTCGCTTGCCAAAGAGAAAATGTATTGTAACTACGGCTTCTATTTTGGTTTGACAAACGACAACTGCGAGCAGGCAAAAGAAGTATCGAGAGAAGATTGTTGCGGACTGAAACTCTTTCTCGGTTCTTCAACAGGCAATATGCTTGTAAACAGCGAGCAGAGTTTGGAGAACTTCTTCTCGATAGGCGACAAGGTTATCTCGGCACACTGCGAAGATGAGACCATAATAAGACAAAACCTTGCACGATACAAAAGCGAATATGGCGATAGGGCAACGGCAAGCCTGCATCCGCTCATTCGTTCAAATCAAGCCTGCTTAAAAAGCTCCTCTTTTGCAGTACAGATGGCACAAAAGCACTCTGCACACCTTCATGTTGCACACCTTTCGACCAAGGAAGAGCTTTCGCTTTTTGAACAAGGCGATATGAAACACAAACACATCACTTGCGAAGTTTCTCCCGTACATTTGTGGTTTTGCGATGAGGATTTTGCTCACTATGGCAACCTTATAAAGTGCAATCCGAGCGTAAAGACACGGCAGGACAGGGACGCTCTAAGAGAAGCTCTCAGAACAGATAAGATTGACATCATTGCAACCGACCATGCTCCCCACACATGGGAAGAAAAACAAAAGCCCTACTTCGAAGCTCCCTCGGGAATACCAACGCTGCAACATTCTTTGCTTGTCATGTTGCAGTTGGCAAAGCAAAACGAGATAACTTTGCCTCAAATAGTGCAGAAAATGGCACACAATCCGGCAGATTTATTCCAAATTAAGGATAGAGGATACATCAAAAAGGGCTATTTTGCCGACTTTGTGCTGATAAATCCCGACAAAAAAACGACAATTTCAAAGGAAAATTTATTCTCAAAATGTGCATGGTCGCCTTTTGAGGGTGAAACGTTTGACAATAAGATAGTTGCGACTTATTTGAATGGCGAAAAAGTCTATGAAAACGGGCAAATTTCGACCCAAAAACACGGCATGAAAATATAAAAACGCAGAAAAAGTTGCCAAAAAATTTGGTGGGTTCAAAAAAAGGCTGTATCTTTGCAAACGCAAACAAGGGGGGAACGTTGAGGTGATGAGGAGAGATGGTGAATGCAAAAGTTCCTAACTTTGAGAGGGAGTATAGCTCAGCTGGTTTAGAGCATCTGCCTTACAAGCAGAGGGTCCTAGGTTCGAATCCTTGTACTCCCACAAACAAAAGAAGCGACTACGAAAGTGGTCGCTTCTTTTGTTTATTTCGCTTCTCCGAGTCGCCAATCCGTTTCATCACATCGGCAATCTCGATTTCCATAAGTTCAAAACATCAAGCGGACAGAAAGAAAATGCAGAGCAAAATTCGTTCTGCTCTGCACTTGCTTTAATACGATATTACTCTTTCCTATATTATTGCTTTGTTAGCTTGTAATCGCAAAAGTCGGTATGAAGAATAAATCCGCCTTTTCTTCCTTGAGGGTAAGGATTTCGCCGCTTTCCGCAACTATTTCCCAAACTCCTTTGCTGAACTTGGCGTCTTTGAATTTGAAAACTTCTTTGTCGTCCGGTCCGCTCAAGATTACAATTCGGGGCAGCCGCCGCCAAGCTCTGCCCCGAGTGGAGATTAAATGTTTTTTTATTTGTTACTTTTGCGTCTGTTGCATTGTTTGCAGAGCATTTGACAGTTGTCTCGTTCGGTTTTTCCGCCTTTTGACCATGGCGTTATGTGGTCTGCTTCCATTTCTTCAAAGGAAAAATGTTTTCCACACTCAGCACAAATTCCTAATTGGTTCTCGTAGGCATATCGTTTGTCGCTTTCTCTGAATGCTCTGATGTTTAGGTGTTTTTCATCGCCAAATAAGATGTATTCATATATGCCTCGGCGGTTTGTAACGTCCTCATCTTTCATCAAACGGCTGACTTGCTCTTCCAATTTCTCCGAGTCAAATTTTTCGTTTTTCAGTTTGTTGTACCACAATCCCCAATCCAAGCCTTTCATCTCTTTTCTGTAATTTGGGAAAACGGCTTTTACCCATGCAATGACGCTCTGAAAGTACAGCCAAAGTTCGTTTGCGTTTGCGTCGTGCTGATGATTTCCCATATAAGCCTCGATATTGCCTTTGCTAATCCACGAAATGGCTGTTTCAAGGTAGTCTTGGCGAATTGAACTTCCGCTCATATATTCGCCACCCAAGCCATAAGCCGGAGCATTTGTTTTACTGAAATAGCGTTTTGCGTTGCTGACCCACGAACCCGAATAAACTGCATTGCGAATTTCTTGTTCGGTGAGTTTTTCGCCTGCAATGTTGATTGTCTGAAACCATTTCAGTTTTTCACTCTCAGTGCCTTCGCAAAAGTAAACCATAAGGTCGTAATCCAAAATCTTGTTTTTCTCGTCGTCTTGCAAGTTGTGGAAATATCTCATGTCGAAAGAGAAGTCTCCGTTTATGTATTGGCAAATGCTTATCGTTCTTTGCTGTCCGTCAAGCACCTCATATTCATCTTCGCCGCACTTTACCCAATACATGACGTTCAAAGGGAAGTTCTTGCTTACCGTATCGATAACCGCATCTCTCTGTTTGTCTTTGTAAACAAACTCTCTCTGATACTTGGGTCTTATATTGAGCTTGCCGTTCCAACCGACAACGCCTTCTTCGTTGCTGTCCTTATAACCTTCTGCCAAATCTCTGATTTTAATCTTGTGTAATTCGATTTTCATTGCTGCTTTCTATTTCTTTCTAATGAATATTCGTTTGTACATTGCTTTGCCATTGATTATTGCATGAGGATTTAATCCGTCCCATTCTGCTTCCGCACCACTTAAACCTTTGCCATTGTCTTCTGCCATACCGATTATTTCAAATTGTTCCGGATTAAATTTGTCCATAAAGGTAACCGGAACTCCCATAACGCCGTCATAGTCCATTGGAATGTCTTTTGTCTTGCTTACTTCTATGGCATTATAATTTTCATACTTTGGATATTGTTCCGGAGAGTAAGTTTTGTAAAGCACAAGTTCTTCATGTCGTTTGCTATGGTCAAGATTTGTAAACCAACAAATGTTTCCCATACTTCTCCATTTAGTTCCGTCTTCTGCTTCCCAATATCTGGTCGCACGAGGCTCAAAATAAGAAGGTACAGTAAAGGACATATCGCCGCTTTTGCAGCCTAACCAAATTTTATTCTCTTGAATAAGTGAAAAAATCTCTTTGTAGGTTATTGCGTTCTGGTTTCCTATTATCAGAAACTTCTTATCGTATTCTATAAGTTGGGCAACGTATTCACGGAATAGGGAAAAGGGAGGGTTGGTTACTACAATGTCGGCTTGTTTCAGCAGTTCTTTACATTCGTCGCTGCGAAAGTCGCCGTCATATTGCAGTTCTTTTATGTCCAATTCGCTATCTTCCACCTTGTGATTGCCGTTTTTGTCTCCCTCATAGACTATATAGACTGCCTTTTCTGCCTTTCCCTCGCTGAATAGGTTGATGTCTCGGCTTTTGTAGCAGGTCGCAATCAGCTTTTTCAAGCCCAAGTATTCAAAGTTTTGAGAAAAGTAAAAGAAAAAGTTGCTTACTCTCGGGTCATCGCAGTTGCAGAGGATTGTTTTGCCCTTGAAGTGTTCTTTATAGTGCTTACACTCGTTTTCAATATCGGATAATTGGGTGTAAAACTCGTCTGCTTTTGCTTTTTTTGCTTTGTGTAGGTTCTCGTTCTTTGCCATAATTTATCGGTGTTTGGATTTGAAACCCTAAACTCCGATTCGGACTAAACAAAAAAGGCGAAACCGCTTTGCATTTGCTTATTGTTGAAAAGGTACCGCCAAGAACCTACACACAAAATAAGCACAAAACGGTTCACGCCCTAAGACGCGAACCTTCAACTGCTTATTCCCTTGTGTGAACTGAAAATTGGCGGTTTTCTTTCAACGAGAATAAGAGCTTAAAGCTCAATTTATTATCAAACTATTTGTTTTCTGTCTTCTTTATTTTTCTGTTCTTTGTTTTTGTTTTTGTTTTGTTATTCGTTATTTCTGCATACAAAGATATGAATTTTTTTGTTCAAGAGAGTTCTTGCATTCAAAAATCTCACAAATTTTGTAGGGGAGTGGTTGGTTTGGGGTCGGGGTTTGGGGAAATGACAAAAAAGTTTGCTTTTTGTAAAACATAGTCAGATTTCTTTCGTATAAGCTCGCAGAAAGAAAATACTTGAAAAACATATAGGGCAAAGATGAATTTACTGACTTTTTCGCAAGATAATCCGTTGCTGTTTACTCAGTCGTTGTTCTGGGTGTTCTTTGCTGTGGTTTTGATGTTCTATTCTCCGCTCAGAAACAAGCTCCGTGCAAGACATTTCTATCTTTTGGTGGTCAGTTTCTTGTTTTACTATCTTTCGAGCGGGCTTTTTGTGTTTCTGCTCTTTGTTACTACGGTTTTGACGTATGGTTTTGGCAGGTTGCTCTTCCGACTGAAAAGCACGAAAGCACGAAAAACCTCGCTTGTTTTCGGTATTGTGGTCAATCTTTTCTTCCTTTGTTATTTCAAGTATGCGTATTTCATTATTGATATTATAAATGGCTGTTTTGGAGCGTCGTTGCAGGTTGTCAATGTGCCGGCTTTGTTTGCCAATGGTACTTTCGGAACAAGTTTTTCGGTCGATAAGATTGTTCTTCCCGTCGGAATTTCGTTCTATACCTTTCAGGCAATCTCCTATCTTGCCGACATATACCGCCGAAAGATTGCAAAGCAACCCTCGTTTGTCGATTTTGCTTTCTATCTCAGCTTCTTTCCTCAGCTTGTTGCAGGTCCGATTGTCAGAGCCGAAGACTTTTTGCCTCAGTTGGACAAGCCCTATTCGCTTTCCAAAGCAGAATTTTCGTGGAGCGTGTTTTTCATTCTCAAAGGCTTGATTAAGAAGATAGTCATTTCGGACTATATCAGCATAAACTTTGTCGATAGGGTGTTTGATATGCCTTTGATGTATTCTTCATTTGAAAACCTCATGGCGGTGTATGGCTATACCTTGCAGATCTATTGTGATTTTTCGGGATATACCGACATTGCGATTGCGATTGCTCTTTTGCTCGGCTTCCGTTTGCCGATTAACTTCAACTCTCCTTACAAATCGCACAACATAACCGAGTTTTGGAGACGTTGGCACATAAGTCTGTCTTCGTGGTTGAGGGATTATCTTTACATAAGCATGGGAGGCAACCGCAAGGGTACGTTCAGACGCTATTTGAATTTGTTTCTGACTATGCTTATCGGAGGATTGTGGCACGGAGCAAATGTTCGCTTTGTTATTTGGGGCGGATTGCATGGTTTGGCTCTGATTTTCGACAAGTTGTTGCACAAGCTGACCGATTGGTTTGAGACAAAGCCTCTGTTGAGGTTCGTTTCGCTGCTTGTTACCTTCCATTTCGTTTGTTTTTGCTGGATATTTTTCCGTGCAGACGATACTTTGACGGCTTTTGATATGATTTCCAAGATTTTTTCTCCCTACACCATGGAGCAAATCTCGGCTGTGGCAAGTTCATATTGGAAACCCTTTGTGTTGATTGTTGTCGGATTTGTCATTCATTGGCTTCCGACAAGGTTCAAGGACGCTTTGCAGAAGGTTTTCACCTCTTCGCCCGTTGTGATACAGCTCTTGGCAGCAGTATTGACCGCCGTGTTGCTCTATCAGTTCAAAAGCTCCGACATACAAGCCTTCATCTATTTCCAATTCTGAGAAACGAGAAATTAAAACGCCATTTAGCTCATATTAAAACGCCGTTTCGCCCCTCGTAAAACGGCGATTTATTTCCGCAAAACGCCCTTTCGTCAGAATAGATCGGCGAGTTATTTTTGCCAAGAATTTGAAAACAAAAAATCAAACTTTCCAAAAAGCATGGATAATTATTGATAAACAGATATTTACAGCAGTTTCGCAATATGGCAAATCAAGAGAAATCAAAAAAAGTTGCTCTTAGGTGTTTACTTTTTCGCAAATTTGCTGTCTGTAAGGTTGAACATAAATAAATCGGAGGGCAGTTGCACTCGGTAAAATGAGTAAAACAAATACCAACCATTATGAAAAACAAGATTTTTAGCATTATTTGTGCTGTTTTATTCGGCTTTGGTGCATTTCCTCAGAGCCAAGAAATTGAATACGACACCATTATTTATTTCCCTTCGACCATTTTAGAATGTCCGATGCTCTTTGACACGGCTGCAAACAGAGTTTTCCTCAACAATGGCGGCTATGACACTCTCTCACCTTTGGGTTGGTTTCACCCTAATTATCATTCCTTTGGAAGATTATCCGATTTGAAGATACATTGTAACATGGATGTACCGTATAATCCGGGCATACATTTGGCTAAGGTGGTAGGTCATCAAAGTTTGCCGGGCATAAGGAGTTTTGCTCAGCCGTATTATCTGCCCGATTTGGACACTGCTGCCTTGATAATAGGAGTTGCGGCAAAGATTTACGGAGATCGTCCGCCTATGAGTACCGTTCCTCACTTCTTTTTGTACAATGCTCAGGGCAACAGGGTCGATAATTGTCCTATTACTTACATGAAGCCTACGGGTGCTGAGCCTCCGTATATTTGGAATAATCCTTGGGATTGCGAACTACGCTATTATATGTTCCAACACCAACACAAAATGCAGGCATTCTCGATTGCGTACGACAAAAACCATACTTATTATGGAGAATACGCCAATGTGCCGTACGAGTTTGACCATACAATGGCTTTTGAGGGCGGATTGAAAGACGTTCCCTATCATCACATCTGTGCTTTTGAAGATCACGGTTGCTATGAGTATATGCCGCCGTTCTATTTGATGTATGATGCAGATAGCTGGGTGCGATTTGACCAAGATACTATTTATTCGTATTACCGCAAGATGCAAATAGGCTTTTATCCTATCATCTTAGTGCCGAAAACTCACGACGTCGGAATGAGTGAAGCTGAGCTTTCGCAACATTGTAACCTTGTTCCGAACCCTGCTTCTACCTATTGCAAGGCAATAAGTCGCTACAAGATTGAAAGGGTTGAAGTGTTTGACATGGGAGGAAGGCTGATTGTGGAAGCCAAGCCGAACGATTATGAATACTTCTTCGACTTCGATGTGTTCAATTCGGGAATGTATGTGGTGGTAATCCACACCCCGAAAGGCAAGACAAGCAAACAGTTGATTGTAAACAAATAGGTAAGAAATGAAATCGGCGTTGCTGCAAAATGCAACGCCGATTTGGTTTCTTTAATTGAGGTTGTTCTGATAAAAAGTTGGTCTTTCGGAGCTGTTGTGTGCCTTAGAGAATGGAGTCTATCACCTTTGGATAGTGTTCTTTCTCCAAAAGGTGTATTTTTTCTTCGAGAGTTTCGACAGTGTCTTGGTCGGTTAGGCTGCACTCTGCCTGAAAGATAATGTCGCCTCTGTCATATTGTTCGTTCACATAGTGTATCGTTATTCCGCTTTTGCTTTCCCTTGCGGCAATCACTGCTTGGTGAACGTGATGTCCGTACATTCCTTTGCCACCGTAGGCAGGCAGCAGGGCAGGGTGAATGTTTACTATCTTGTTTGGAAAGGCTGCAAGCAGGTTTTGGGGAACTAACCACAGAAAACCTGCCAAGACGATGAGGTCTGTTTTTCTCAAAGTGAGTAAATCAACAATCTTGTCGCTGTTGTAAAAGTCTTCTCGCGTGAAGTATCGTTGCTCAATACCGAGTGCCTTTGCACGCTCTCTGACGTAGGCGTCTTTCTTATTTACTATAAGTATATCGACCTGTGCTTTGTCGCTTTGCTGAAAGTATTCGCATATTTGTTGGAAGTTGGTGCCGCTTCCCGATGCAAAAACTGCTATTTTTTTTCTCATATTGCCGTAAATTCTCGTTTTTTTCGGCTGCAAAATTATAACTTTTTGGACAATTACAACACAAAACTGCTGTTTTAGAGTATTTGTGCATGAAAAAAATTGATTGGTTTAATGGTTTTGTTTTCAGAGGTTTAATGTTGATTGTGTATTATTTTGAGTGCTTTTTGTTTGGTCGTATCGAGTTTTTTTTGTTCCTTTGCAAATCGGTTTAATACTAAAAACTAAATAGATATGTCTGAAATTGCAACAAAAGTAATAGCTATCGTAGTAGATAAGCTAGGCGCAGAAGAGGGTAAAGTAACCCCTGAGGCAAGTTTCACCGGTGATTTGGGAGCAGATTCTTTGGACACCGTGGAATTGATCATGGAATTGGAAAAGGAATTCAATATTTCTATTCCCGATGATCAGGCAGAAAAAATCGCAACTGTTGGTGATGCTATTGCATACATCGAAAACGCAACAAAATAATTTCATTTCGTTATGGAAATGAGACGAGTTGTCGTTACAGGGTTGGGATCGCTCACTCCGATTGGAAACAATGTCGAACAGTATTGGCAAGGTTTGATAAACGGAGTGAGCGGTGCAGCTCCTATTACGCATTTTGATGCTTCGCAAGCCAAGACACAGTTTGCTTGTGAGGTTAAGGATTTTGACGCAAGTCAATTCTTTGATAGGAAAGAAGCAAGAAAATACGATAAATTTTCGCAATACGGAATTGTTGCCGCAACACAGGCAATGGAGAATTGCGGTATAGATTTGGAGAAGTTGGACAAGGATAGGGCAGGTGTGATTTGGGCTTCCGGAATTGGTGGTATCATCACGTTCCAAGAAGAGATTACCAATTTTGCCAAGGGAGACGGAGCTCTTCGTTTCAGTCCTTTCTTTATTCCAAAGATGATTGCCGATATTTGTGCAGGACATATTTCGATAAAGTACGACCTCAGAGGTCCTAACTTTGCTACTGTGTCGGCTTGTGCTTCTTCTGCAAACGCCATTGCCGATGCTTTCATGTACATAAAGACAGGAAAAGCAGACTTTATGGTGTGTGGCGGTAGTGAGGCAGCCATTTCGGAGGCAGGTATCGGCGGTTTCAGCTCTATGCACGCCATTTCGCAACGAAATGACGACCCTAAGACGGCTTCAAGACCTTTTGACAAAGACAGAGACGGCTTTGTGTTGGGTGAAGGTGCAGGAGCGTTGATTTTGGAAGAGTATGAACACGCAAAAGCACGAGGTGCAGAGATATATGCAGAGATTTGCGGTGCGGGACTTACCGCAGACGCTCACCACATGACAGCTCCACATCCTGAAGGTAGGGGAGCGTTGGCTGCAATGCGTGAGGCAATGCGTGAAGCAGGTCTTTCGTTAGAACAAATTCACCATATCAATACTCACGGAACATCAACTCCGCTTGGTGATGTGGCAGAAATTCAAGCCATAAGCAGATTGTTCGGAGAGAATGCAAAGAACATTAACATCAATTCCACAAAGTCGATGACCGGACACTTGCTTGGTGCTGCCGGTGCGATAGAGGCGATTGCCACGGTGTTGGCAATAAAGAACGGTATCGTTCCTCCTACTATCAATCACTTTACGGACGATGAACAGTTGCCCGACTTGAATTACACATTCAACAAGGCTCAGGAAAGAGACATTGAGGCTGCATTGAGTAACACCTTCGGATTTGGAGGTCATAACGCCTGCCTTGCTTTCAGAAAGGCAAAATAGGAAACAGACTCAGAACATGATTCGCTTTCCGTGGCTTAAACAAAACAGCGAAGACGAAGAATTAAGAAAATTTTTGAAGAATATTCTTGGGTGCAAGCCCAAGAATATTTCTATTTATAGATTGTCTCTCATACATCGCTCTCGCTCACACAAGGATACCAAAGGACATAAACTCAACAACGAACGCTTGGAATATCTTGGCGATACGGTACTGAGTACCATTGTGGGAGAATATCTCTTCAGGAAGTATCCTCACAAGGGTGAAGGCTTTCTGACCGAGATGCGTTCAAAGATGGTGAGCAGGGTAACGCTCAACAAACTCTCAACAAAGATTGGTTTGTCCGATTTGATTGAGTACAGCAGAGGAGGCTTGGGAGAGGGACAGTTTGTTTCAATGGACGGCAATGCTTTTGAGGCTTTGGTGGGGGCTCTTTATCTCGACCGAGGCTATATCTTTACCTATAAAGCTCTTACAAAGAAGCTCTTTTCGACTTATATGGACTTGGACGAGTTGGAAAATATGGCATGGAACTACAAGGGTAAACTGATTGCATGGGGTCAGAAGAACAGAAAACCGGTCAGCTTTGAAACCCTCTCGGTTGAAGAGATAAATCACCGCAAGCACTATACCGTTCAGGTGTGCATTGCAGGTAAACCGATGGAGCAAGCGGTGAATTATTCAATCAAGTCGGCAGAACAGCTTGCCGCAGAGAAAGCATATACCAAAATATTGTCGGGAGAATATTTGAAAGAGAAACAAAAAACAAACACAAAATCAGATGAGTAACACAGAACGCAAACCTGAGTGGTTGAAAATAAAACTTGAAACAGGGGAAAACTATCCCAAGGTGAAAAAGATTGTAGAACTAAACAAGTTGCATACCATTTGCAGCAGTGGAAAATGTCCGAATATAGGTCAGTGTTGGTCAATAGGAACTGCAACTTTTATGATTTCGGGAGATGTTTGCACTCGCAGTTGTAAGTTTTGTGCCACCAAAACAGGCAGACCTCTGCCATTGGACGAACAAGAGCCTCAAAAGATTGCCGAATCGGTGCGTTTGATGAAGCTAAAACACTGTGTGATAACCTCTGTCGATAGAGATGACTTGCCTGACAAGTCGGCTCATCATTGGGCAAAGACGATTGAAGAGGTGAGAGCGACCAATCCAAATACCACAATAGAGGTCTTGACACCAGATTTTGATGCAGATGAGGAGTTGTTGAACATTGTGTTTGCTGCAAAGCCTGATGTGTTTGGTCATAATATGGAGACGGTAAGGCGATTGTCTGACCAAACTCGCTCAAGGGCGAAGTACGATGTGAGTTTGAAGGTTCTGTCTCTTTCGGCAAAGGCAGGATTGATAACAAAGACCGGAATAATGGTGGGTCTTGGCGAAAGCGAAGAAGAGGTTGTTGAACTGATGAGAGATGTGAGAGCTTGCGGAGTGAGACTTTTGACCATAGGTCAGTATCTGCAACCTACAAAGTCGCATATCCCTGTTGTGGAATATGTAACTCCCGAACAGTTTGCCAAATATAGGCAGATAGGTATGGATATGGGCTTTGACAACGTGGAAAGCGGTCCTTTGGTTCGCTCTTCCTATATGGCAGAAAAGACATTTATCGATTCTAAAATCAAATTGCAAGGCAGGTAGCCGGTTTTTTTTGTGTTTGTCGTGGCATATTCTTGTATGGAGTGTATGCCGCTTCTTTGTGTATCCTCGCTTTTGGGAAAGATTGAGGCGAGATAGTATTTTTGTTTGAGTATAACAGCTTATTTGTTAGCTTGTTATGGATAGTCTTACTGTCTTTTGTCAAAAAAAGCCCGTATTTTTTGGTTTACTCTCAAAAAATGTGTAATTTTGTACATACTTATTTGTTGTTATGCGAATAGGTGAACGAAATACAAGAAAAAAGACGAACTCTCGTGTAAGTGCTTTGTTTTTAAGGAAATAGACTTGCGTGAGGGGAGTTATGGGATTGTCATTTTTTGAAGTAATAGGTAGTGGAAACCGAGCTTGGAAGCGAAAAACAAAAGGTAGAATGGTTTGCAATGCACGTTTATGCTTCGGGTATGAAGAAAGCCGAAAAGCTTTTGAAATCCGAAAAAACTCTTCATTACTTCATTGCAAAGAAGTATGTCGTTCGCAAATCGGGAGGTAAAACCAAACGAGAGTTAGTTCCGCTTATCTCAAATTTGTTGTTCATCAGGGCAACCTACAAACAGGTTCACGATTTTCAGAAGTTGTATTCTGTTATCGGTTTCGTAATAACATTGATTGAAGGAAGACGGACACCTTTGGTTGTTCCCGACTCTCAAATGGAAAACTTTATCAAGGTAGCCTCTCATTACGAAGCAGATTTGGTCTATTATCGTCCCGAAGAGCTGAATTTGAGCAAGGGGGATTATGTGAGGATTATCGGAGGAGCGTTTAATGGTGCGAAAGGTCAGCTGATAAAGATAGACGGAAAGCGAAACAAACGTTTTGTTGTTACAATTCCGAACATTTTGTCTGCAACGGTTTATTTGGAACCCGAGTTTATGCAGAAGATAACGAAAGAAGAGTTCAATAAATAACAGGATTGAACATATTTTCTTGTCATTTCGTCGAATTGTTGAGATCAATTAAAACAATATAGACGTGAAAAGATTTATTTACAAGATTTTTAGAGGGTATTTCTCTAAGAGAACATTGCCTTACTGGGTGATATTGTGCTTTGATAGTGCAATAGTGTTGCTCTCTGTCTTTTTGGCAGAGGCTCTCGAATTGGGTAAAGGCTATTTTGATCAACATTTTTATTCTGTTGCTGCGAGCCTTTTCTTGACGCTTTTGTTTTTTGGAATATCGTTCAGGGTGTTCCATACCTATGTTGGTGTGATAAGGTATTCGTCGTTTGTCGATTTGATGAAAGTTCTTTCGGCTACAACGATGGGTTCTGTGCTTACGTTTGTGGCTTCGCTTGTGTTGAAGTCGTTTGGCTACGACATAATGCCGGATTTGCCTGCGGTGCTTATTCTTTTTGTGTTCTCAACTATGCTTATGTGGTTTGAGAGATTGTTAGTAAAGGGATTGTTTGATATTTTCCGAAAAGATAACAACACACAGAGGGCTTTCGTTTACGGAGTTCGCACAGGTGGCGTGTCTATCGCAAAAAGCATTCAAAACCAAATACCGCAAAAGTATTCCTTGGTTGGATTTGTTTCTCCGCAAGGAGACTTGGAAACCAAATATCTTTTGGGTGTAAAGGTGAGAAAAGACGGTCCGAACCTTATCAAACACATGAAGGAAGCCAATGCTACTGTGTTGATTGTTTCTACTCACCAAATAGATTATTTCAGAACTCGTCAAGATTTGATTACTGCTTTGATTGATGCAGGAATTAAAATCATGATGGTGCCTCCTACCGAAGAGTGGGACGGCAAGAGCGAGTATCGTTCCGAACATCTCAGAGAAGTGGAGATTGAAGATTTGTTGCCAAGAGAGAAGATTGAGGTGGACATGGAGGAAATTGGCAGACAGTTGAGAGATAAGGTGATAATGATAACAGGAGCTGCAGGTTCCATTGGCTTTGAAATGGTAAATCAAATTGCGGGTTTCAAACCTAAAAAGATGATATTGATAGACCAAGCCGAAACACCAATGCACGATGTTCGTCTTACAATGCAATTTAAGTATCCCGATGTTTGTGCGGAAACTATTGTTGCAAGCATAACAAATAAGGACTACATGAGCCTGCTCTTTGAAAGGAATAGACCCGATTATGTCTTTCATGCTGCTGCATACAAGCATGTGCCGATGATGGAGGACAATCCTGCAATTGCTGTTCAGAACAATATATATGGTACGCGTGTGATTGCAGACCTTGCAGTTAAATACAGAACAAAGAAGTTTGTGATGATTTCTACCGACAAGGCAGTCAATCCAACAAATGTCATGGGTTGCTCAAAACGTATTTGCGAGATCTATTGTCAGTCGTTGAATAAAGCCATTGTTGAGGGTAAAGTGGAGGGAGAAACGCAGTTTGTTACCACTCGTTTTGGAAATGTGCTTGGTTCAAACGGCTCTGTGATACCTTTGTTCAGAAAACAGATTAAATGCGGTGGACCGATAACCGTAACCCATAAGGATATTATCAGATATTTTATGCTCATTCCCGAAGCTTGCAAGTTGGTTCTTGAAGCAGGCACAATGGGCAAGGGAGGAGAGATATTTGTCTTTGACATGGGTGAACCGGTGAGAATTGTCGATTTGGCAAAAAGAATGATAGCCCTTTCGGGTGCAAAGGATATAGAAATCAAGATAACAGGATTGAGAGAGGGAGAGAAACTTTACGAAGAAGTCCTTTCGGATAAGGAACAGACCAAGCCGACAATACATCCAAAAATCATGATTGCCTCCGTCAGTGAATACGATTATCAAAGTGTTGTCGAGAATGAGGCAAGACTATACGAAGCTTCGTTCACATTTGACGATATGGCGATAGTCAAGATAATGAAAGAGATTGTTCCCGAATATAAGAGCAAACAATCGAAATACGAAGCATTGGACGCTTAATCGCAAACTTAGAAACAACAAGATGAAAATAGCAGTTGCAGGAACAGGATATGTGGGCTTGTCGCTTGCCACATTGTTGGCTCAACACAATGATGTGGTAGCAGTGGATATTGTCCCAGAGCGAGTGGAAATGGTGAACAACAAGCGTTCTCCCATTCAAGATGATTACATAGAGGACTATTTGGCAAATAAACCTTTGAGCTTGAGGGCTACTCTTGATGCGACAGATGGATATGGCAATGCGGAATTTGTAGTCATTGCAGCTCCTACTAATTATGACAGTACAAAGAATTTCTTTGATACATCGGCAGTTGAAGATGTAATATCGAAGGTTTTGGAGATAAATCCGAATGCTTTGATGGTTATCAAGAGTACAATACCTGTTGGTTATACGGAGAGCGTTCGCAAGAAGTTCAATATAAAGAATATCATCTTTGCTCCGGAGTTTTTGAGAGAAAGCAAGGCTTTGTATGACAACTTGTATCCTTCGAGAATTATTGTAGGATACGACCAAACAGACAAAGAATTGGAGCAAAAAGCCAAACAATTTGCAGAGCTTGTCAGACAAGGAGCTATAGAAAAGAATGTACCTATGCTCTATATGGGTTCGACAGAGGCAGAGGCGGTAAAGTTGTTTGCAAACACTTACCTTGCTTTGAGAGTGAGCTATTTCAATGAATTGGATACCTATGCAGAATTGAAGAATTTGAACACTCAACAAATTATTGACGGAGTGTGTCTTGACCCTCGTATAGGTAATCATTACAACAATCCTTCATTTGGATACGGAGGCTATTGTCTGCCGAAAGATACTAAGCAGTTGTTGGCAAACTATGCAGATGTACCTCAAAATATGATGAGTGCAATAGTGGAGAGCAATCGTACACGAAAGGACTTCATTGCCGACCAAGTGCTGAAAAAAGCAGGATACTATGATTATTACAATAGAGGTGATTACAATCCTTCAGACGAAAAACAATGCGTCATAGGCGTATATCGTCTCACAATGAAATCCAATAGCGATAATTTCCGTCAAAGCAGCATTCAAGGTGTAATGAAACGAGTGAAAGCCAAGGGTGCCACAATCATAATATATGAGCCGACACTACAAGACGGCAGCACATTCTTTGGCAGCAAGATAGTAAATGACTTAGATGCTTTCAAACAACAAAGCCAGGCAATAATAGCCAATCGTTACGACAGTTGCTTAGACGACGTATCAGACAAAGTATATACAAGAGATATTTTTAAGAGAGATTAGACTTATGTTGGAATATAACATTGATTTGACCGGCAAAACTATTCTTGTCACGGGTGCCGTAGGTTTCAAACAAGGCTTCATCTGCTACCTGCAATAGTAGCGTTTCACCTTCCGAGGCAGGCATGAACCGCTTCTCGCTGGCTGTCTTTGGTTCCGACAACACCCTCGCCTTCAGCACCACGAAGAATGCCTCCGTTGATGAAGATTTTTCCGACCCCATATCCTGTTCGCTCCTCCCGGGCGACTACCATTTTGTGGCGGTCATACACCAGGCGAATGATACCGAAGAAGTAGCAGCCGCTATCGCTTCCACTTCCCAAGCCACTATCACCACTTCGAAGATGCGCAAGGTCTTTTCGGTCAACCAAGCCGGTGACGATAATAGCCGACCAAACAAACACGGTCAGCATCAACCTCGGCAGTTGCATCACCTCGAAGTTCCAACTCAAAACCACTGATGATACACCTGCCAATGTGGCCTCCTGCGAGGTTATTCTCAACCCCTCCTCATCCGCCACTGCAGCATATCTCTTCAATCCCACTACCGGCTTCTCGGACAACACCTACCAATATCGTACTGAGTTAGTTTTAAGCGAGATGAATCTCAATTCATTCCAGGATATCATCTTAGGCGTCAACTGCCTGCTGTCAGAGACCTTGCAGTAAATATCCGTCACGGTGAACATGAAAGACGCTTCGGGCAATATCGTCAGAACTCGCACCTTCACCGATGTCCCGATGGAACCCAACCGCATCACCCGCGCCACCGGTTCCTTCTTCCATTCCGCAGCCAATTCCTCCTTCACCCTCGACACCACTCTTGACCCCACATACGAGTTCGAGTTCTGACTCCCCGCTCATCGCTCACTACTCACATCACACCCCCCTCACTACTCATGCTCACTACTCACCACTCATCACCACCGCTTAGGCTGAAATCCAGTACTCTGAGAGGATTTTTTTTTCGACCACGGATTTAATAACGGATTCAGTTCAGGATTTTTATCAGGATTTTTATCAGGATTTTAGTTCAGATTTCGAGCGAAGCGTACTTCTATTACTCCTCCCTCAAGCGAGGCATTCGAGCGCATTTTGGTTAGGATTATTGTTTAGGATTTTTATCATGACGATAATCCAAAACGAACATCCTTACTAACATACGCAACAGTCCGTTGCTTTTTGGAACGATAGGATTTAGGGATTGGGCTTTGCCCTCGACATCCAAACAAAAATCCTAAAGAAAATCAGAAACCAAAAGATAATCAGCGACAAAAATCCGTTCAATAGCCAAGGCGCGTTCTATCAGTGTTCAGAAGGCAATGCAAAGGAAGCAATTTCGCGAGTTACGCGTTAATAGTTAACACTCCAACAAATATTCCCGAAAAGGTCATTTAACAAGTTAACATTTTAACAATAAGCCATTCCGCAAACTGCCTGCAAATCTGGCAGCAATTGCTTAGTGACCTAGGTTTCGGACACATACCAATAACGTAAATAAAACATCATAGAATTATGTACAATATATTCATTAGTCATAGTTGGGATCATCTGGATGATCTTAATAGTTTAAGAAGATTGCTTAACAATAGGGGATACTTCAATGTGTCTTTCGAAGAGTTTACTCCAGAAAATCCAATAAATTCTTGCAATATCGAATATATGAAGAGACGGATCAGAGAGAGAATTTCAAACTCTGATGTTGTGATTGGAATGGCAGGGGTTTACGCATCCCATAGTGAATGGATGAAATGGGAACTAGAAACAGCTAAATCAATGGGAAAGCCTGTTCTTGGAGTTGTACCATGGGGGCAGCTAAATGTTTCACAGGTTGTAAGAAATAACGCCAAGGATATAGTTCGTTGGAACACCGAAAGTATTGTAGAAGCAATTCGTAGATTATCTAAATAATGGGAACGAGAAGAGCATTATTGATAGGCATCGACAACTACCCAGGTACGAACAAACTAAATGGTTGTGTTGCCGATGTCAAAGCAATACGACGCGCTATAGAGTTTAATGGTGACGGCTCTCAGAATTTTGAGGTTGAAGAACTGCTTAATGTTGTATCCAGTAGACAAGCAATGGGGCAAATAGAAACTCTATTTGCTACAGACTTGGATGTGGCTCTTCTGTATTTCTCAGGGCATGGATATGTAAACTCCACAGGGTCAGAAATAGTGTTTCCCAATGACATAACCAATGATGGATATTATAATGGGCTTCAGATGCGTTCCGTCATGGATATAGTCAACCAATCGAAGGCAAAAAACAAGATAATCATTCTTGATTGTTGCCATGCTGGTGACATTGGTAAATACAGAGTTGATATTGACAGTAGTGATTTAAGGACTGGAGTAAGTATTTTATCTGCATGCAGAGGAGATCAGACGGCTGCGGGACGTGATGGTGCAACAAGCTATTTTACCGCAGCCTTGTGCTTGGCACTTTCTGGGGCAGCAGCAGACTTCCTTGGAAACATTACGATGGGTAATGTGTATGCATATATAGATAGATTCTTTACAGCTTCAGAACAAAGGCCCGTGTTCAAAACTAATGTCACAGAATTTGTTCCGTTAAAGACTGTTACACCTAAAGTCGCTACGGATTTGATAAAAGAAATTCCATCTTTATTCCCTAATGTAGGAGATGCTCTACCTCTGGATCCTTCCTTTGAGTTTACTAATTCAGCAGCAAACAGACCTAATCTTGTGGAGCCTTATGCTAAACAAGAGAATGTTGACATAATGAAAAAGTTACAAGAACTTGAAAGCATTGGTTTTGTTGAACCTATTGGTGAAAAGCACATGTATTTTGCAGCAATGCATAGCAAAGCATGTAAACTTACCGATTTGGGCATGTATTACTGGTTATTGGTAAAACGCGGGAGAGTATAACCCCATACACACGCTCGCTCAGCGAGAGAGGTCCCATGGATGAGCAAGCATCCGCACTGCTTGCACAACTTAAAATGTATAGAAAAATATGACAAGAAAAAAGATTAAAGAACCTCTTTACGTTGAGGCATCTTTGAAAATATCAAAGTCGGACTTTGTATCCCTTTTGGAAGAACAGATAAACAAAGGAAAAGCCCTACTACAAATAATTGTTCCTGTTGTGGAGAATCCATCTGTATATGGTGGTTTCTACGCACATAGAATCACAGATCGAGTTAATTATGACGATACAGCGGAAAAGGACTTTATAGCGCAATATCACTGATGGCATGATTACAATGTCGAAATCTATAAAACATCCTTTACTGCAGCTAATAGTACGTATCGTCACGATTATGAGGCACACGTTTGGACAAAATGGGGGTCAGATACTATAAAGGAATATAAAGATGAAATATCCCGATTAATCAACCAGATGACTGCAGACATTGAAAAAATAGCCTTAATACCTTGCGAAATAGAGGAGAAATCTGAAGAACCAGCTAGTCTGTCATCAAAAGACACAACAAGTGTGTTTATTGTTCATGGACATGATGATCTAGCAATAAATGAAGTAAAGGTGTTCCTAATGAAAATTGGCTTTAATCCTATTGTACTTCGCGAGAAGCCAAACGAGGGTCAAACCATTATCGAAAAGATAGAAAAATATACAAATGTAGGATTTGCCATTGTGCTCTATACACCATGTGACGAAGGCAAAGCAAAAGAGTCAAGCGTGTATAAATCAAGAGCACGACAAAATGTAGTTTTCGAGCATGCTTATCTGTGTGCAAAACTTGGACGCAAATATGTATGTGCATTGGTAAAAGATGATGTGGAAATCCCAGGAGACTTGGGAGGAGTAGTATACACGCCTATGAATTCAGGATGGGAGATGCTTGTTGCAAGAGAGTTGAAGAGTGCAGGATATACATTTGATGCTTCAAAACTGTTATAGATTATCTTAGACAATTCATCTGACAACAACCGAATAGCAAAAATACCCTCTCATGAAAAATCTTTATTCTTTGAGTATTCATACTTGGTTGATGGAGCGAAAGCTGAGGTTCGACACTTCCGCACGCAACAAAATAGAAAAATCCGCGAGTTTCGCGTTAACAGTTAACACTCGAATAAGAACAACTAATAATTCAACTAATAATTCTTCATACAAATGAGAAATTTTGAAGATTTGAAAATAGCAGTAGCCGGAACGGGTTACGTGGGGTTGAGTATAGCAACTTTGCTATCTCAGCACCATCAGGTTACAGCAGTGGATGTCATTCCTGAGAAGGTGGAGAAGATAAACAAGCGTATATCACCAATACAAGATGAGTACATCGAGAAGTTCTTTGCGGAAAAGCAGCTCAACCTCACAGCCACTCTTGATGGAGAAGCAGCTTATAAAGATGCAGACTTTGTGGTGATTGCCGCTCCAACTAATTACGATCCAGTGAAGAATTTCTTCGACACCCATCATATCGAGGATGTTATTGACCTTGTGTTGAGTGTCAATCCCGATGCGGTAATGGTCATCAAGAGCACCATACCTGTTGGCTATACCCGTTCACTTTATGTGAAGTATGCCCTTCAGTTCCTCACAAAGCCATCATTGAAAGGCAAGCACTTCAACCTCCTCTTTTCTCCGGAGTTCCTTCGTGAAAGCAAGGCTCTTGAAGATAACCTCTATCCATCTCGTATTATAGTTGGATACCCGAAAACGCTTCCTTCAGAACAGAATAATAAGTGGGATGAGGAGAATGCAGCTATTGAAGCAATAGGCAATCCGCAGGCAGAAGAATATGCCAAGGTTTTTGCCCAACTGCTGCAAGAAGGAGCAATCAAAGAGAATATCGACACGCTATTTATGGGCATGAAGGAGGCAGAAGCAGTGAAACTCTTTGCTAACACCTACCTAGCCCTTCGCGTCAGCTACTTCAATGAGCTCGACACCTATGCAGAGGTCAAAGGTCTCGATACACAAGCCATAATCTCCGGCGTTGGTCTTGACCCTCGTATTGGTACACACTACAACAACCCAAGCTTTGGTTATGGTGGCTATTGCCTCCCTAAGGACACCAAGCAGCTCTTGGCTAACTATGCCGATGTACCCCAGAACATGATGTCTGCCATTGTTGAGAGCAATCGCACTCGTAAGGACTATATAGCCGATGCCGTTTTGCGTAAGGCAGGCTATTATGGAGAGAATGGACAGTGGGATTCGAGCAAAAAACATAGTTGCGTAATAGGAGTCTATCGCCTGACCATGAAGTCCAATTCCGACAATTTCCGCCAGAGTGCCATTCAAGGCATCATGAAGCGCATCAAGGCCAAGGGAGCGGAAGTCATCATCTATGAGCCGACCTTGGCAGACGGAGAATCTTTCTTCGGCAGCAAGGTAGTCAATGACCTCGATGTCTTCAAGCAGCAGTCTCATGCCATCATCGCCAACCGCTATGATGCTTGTCTAGACGATGTGGAGAACAAGGTTTATACACGCGATTTGTTTAGAAGAGATTAATAGTTATCTTATTTTGATTATGATACAAACATTCCAAAACTATTTAACAAATAGAGGAATTTCATCAAGCTTTTTGGATCAAACTCAAACATTGTTATCCTTTCAGCAAAATGATATCAATTTTCTTTTTTCGTATCGAAGAAATCAAGACCCGACCTATGTTCGTCTTATGATACCAAATATCGGTACTTTGGATGTAAATAACTCACAGGAAATATTGAGACTATGTCAGTTGACATCTCAGTATAAAGTCGGAAAATTTATCATAGAAGAAAACAATCAGATTTGGATTGTTGCAGAAGCATTCTTGTATATTCAGGCTGATCATGCCCGTTTGTTTGATAGGTTGTTAAGTGTATTGATTGATATGTTTAACGAATATAGAAGCATTACTCATGGCGAATAGACAGAACAATAACAAAGTCACACCAGAAGAATATGACGTGTTAATAAAAGAGGCAAAATCAAATGCTGAGAAAAAGATCAACACTATATGGGTAATATGTATACTGTTTTTCTTAGTTGCTCTGTTAATAGTATGGTGCATTAGTCAATATGTACAGAATGGCGACAACCTAATACATGGAATTGAGAATTTTGCTACAATAATTTCCATTCTATTGTCTGTAACGTCAATATTGTATGCTCACTACACCTCGGAAACAACGTCTCGACAAAATAGCGATATTGCAAGTGCTGTTACAGAGATAAAGGCATTTTCTAAATTCATGTCAACAAACAATCAAATGGTACTGTCGCAGATTCGTGAGATTACAAAAGATGTTGCTGTAATACGAGCGAAGCAAGCCGAGCCAGCAGAGAATAACAAATCAGAAAAGGATGTAATTCCTAAAGGTGTTGAAATACCTACAAATAATAGAGGTAAATCATAATGCACGTTTAACGAGTCTTTGAATAAACAGCAGTCAGATGCACTTGCAGAGCTGGTGACTTCAGCAAGAGATTGAGAGCGAATTGATTCCGGATTCCGAGCATAGTCGAGGGACGAGTGCTCACACTCTCAGGCGCTTCGCGGAATCCTCTCACAATTACACGCAACTCACAATCTACGCATCTGATTGCACCTTGCAACCCTCCCGGTTCCAGAGCATAGCCGAAGGATGGAGATGCGATAATCAAAGCTCCGCACACTTTGATATTGCAGATGGGATCGACTCCTTTGGTTGTTCAACTATATAACGAAAATACTCATGAAACTCGATATTGAACTATTCAAAAGTATTGCAGAGAAGGCTAAAGCCAGCCCACGCCTTCGAATGCATTATGATCTGCGTGATTCGGAGGACGAGAACGGTCAGCGAATGCTCAATGTTCTCCTACTAGGAACAAAAACACCTATCCATCGTCATACGGAAACAAGTGAGGTTGTGGTTTGTATCTACGGCTCAGCTATAGAACGCTTTTACGATGCCGATGGCAAAGAAACGGCAGTGGTACATATGAAGGCTGGTAGCGACATTCCCGGGGTAGTGGTTGAAAAAGGACGTTTCCATTCTCTTGAGGCAACAGACGAGATGGGCGTTGTTTGTGGAATGAAGGCTGGTAAATCCTTACCCATGCAGTCTAATGATATAATCAACAACATTAGTGTCCACTAAAAATTTGGACGATTAAAATTAATACTTTAAAATAACAAGAGTTCACCGGAACTAGATTAATCTTTGACATCTTGAAAGTTAGTTTTTTTTGAGCAATCAACTAATTGTGAGAAAGCATATGGATTACGCATAATATGCCCAAAGAAAAATCATGCGAAATTTAATCTGTTGACTCGCAAAAATGCCACAACTAACTGACTTTCAATAATTTCAAAGAACAATATCTAATTTTTAGTGGACAGCAATGTATTGTTTTGTGATATACTATTGATAATCAACAATTAACAGAAATGAATCAACTGAAAGCAGGAGCGGCATTGAATTATGTCGTCATCCTTTTGAATATAGCAGTGGGGTTGCTATATACCCCATACATGCTTCGAATGATGGGGCAAAGTGAATATGGACTGTATTCACTTGTTGCATCAGTAATTGCATATTTGACTGTTCTAGACCTGGGGCTTGGAAATGCTGTCGTAAGATATACAGCAAAGTATAGAGCAGAAGGAAAAACTAAGGAGCAGTATGAGATGTTCGGGATGCTCTTGATTCTCTATTCCATCATTAGTATTGTTGCTTTGGCAGGAGGCATAGGCTTATATCTCAATGTGGATACAATGTTTGGTGATACTATGTCAGAGACCGAGCTTTCCAAAGCTCGTATCATGATGCTTATTCTTGTCTTCAATCTTGCATTTACTTTCCCGATGAGTATATTCGGAAGTATCATGTCAGCATACGAGCGGTTTGTCTTCCCCAAAGTCATAAATATCATCAGGGTTATACTGAATACTGCTATAATGATAGCTTTGTTGGAAATGGGGTATAAAGCTGTTGCCATGGTGATACTCCAAACAGTATTCAACCTTGCCACACTTCTCATTAACTTCCTTTATTGCAAATACAAGTTGCAGATACAAATACGATTTGCAAAATTTCAATGGGGTTTCCTACGTGAAGTTGCAATCTATTCTTTTTGGATTTTCCTTAATGTGATTATGGACAAGATATATTGGAGTACTGGTCAATTCATTTTGGGCATTGTGTCAGGAACAGTCGCCATTGCCATTTTTGCTGTGGCTATTCAACTACAGAGTATGTATATGCACTTCTCTACAGCTGTATCCAGTGTATTTCTTCCAAAGGTTACAGGTATGGTGGCATTGCGCAACGATAATGAGGAAATTTCTAACCTTTTCATCAGAACAGGACGCATCCAAAACATCATTATGGCAATGATGCTTTTTGGATTCATCACATTTGGACGCTCATTCATTGAACTTTGGGCTGGCCCTGAATATAAAGAAGCTTATATAATCACATGTTTATTCTTTATCTCTTTATATATTCCCTTGATACAAAATTTGGGCATTACCATTCTTCAAGCTCGTAATCAGATGAAATTCCGTTCCCTACTATATTTAGTAATTGCTGCTGTCGCATTGGTTCTACAATATTATTTTGCAAAGTTGTGGGGCGGTGTTGGTTGTGCTATTGCCATAGCAGGAGCCCTATTTGTTGGGCAAGGTATAATCATGAATATCTATTATAAGGTTAAACAAGGTATCAACATTGGACGATTCTGGAAGGAAATCGCTAAGATGAATTTAGCTCCTTTCATTTTAAGTATAGGTTTTGCATATGCAATGCATGGTACTATTATCGACAGCTGGTTGAAACTTGCATTGTATATATTAATATACGCCATAATCTATATCGCTTTGCTTTATGCGGTGAGTATGAATCAATATGAGCGCAACTTATTTATAGACCCGATAATGAAGATTCTCAAACGATGAAAGAACGCGTAGATTATTTTGATTTCCTGCGAGGCCTTGCCATCATGATGGTGGTGGGCATCCATACCTACACATTGGGAGAGGACAGCACAGTAGTTAGACAGCTGCTTAATACAGCTGTTCCTCTATTCATTGCCATTTCTGGCTACTTCCTATCTCAAAAGAAAATGGAGAATAAGGATGATTATCTCTCTTTCCTAAAAAAGCAACTCCCCAAAGTCTATCTGCCGGTATTGGTGTGGTCACTGCCACTATATGCGTTAGCGTTATACTCTGGCAGTAGTATTATTAAACAAACAATATTGCTTTTGGGTTGTGGAATTTCCATCTACTATTTTGTAGCTTTCATAATGCAGTGCTATGTAGTTCTTCCTGTTATAAACAACTGTATATCAAGAAATAAGCGGGGGGGGTAATTGTAAGTTGTCTTATTTCATTTGCGTGGATAGCAGGAGTAGTGTACATGAATACCATTCAAGGTGAAGGGATTCCCCTAATACTTTATGCAGGTCCACTCCCTTGTTGGCTGATGTTCTTTGTGTTGGGAGTTATGATAGGTCATAAGCCGGAAAGAAATTATTCAATCATTCTTCCTATGGTTATTTCCATCTTAGGATTTATTCTCTCCGTTATTGAGTCAGATTACTTGCTCGACCATTATGGCAAAGGTGTAGGCATCAAGCCATCCTCATACATTTATTCTGCAGGAATGATATTCCTGATGTTCTCAAACAAAGTGGAAAAACTTGTTAGTCGGACAGGTATTATTTATAGATTATTTATTTGGATAGGTAGTCTTTCATTCAGTATCTATCTTATTCATCGTTATTTCGTAAGTTTTCTTGCAAAGCGACTAACTATTGATAGTTGGCTGCTGCAATGGTCATTAGCTTTGTTCTTGACTGTAGTCTTCATTTTGATAATTAGAAAATTGCTTCCAACAAAGTTCCATAAATACTTAGGTATATGATAACAATTACCGATAAACATAACTGCTGTGGATGCAGCGCCTGTGCATCCATTTGCCCCAAACATTGCATCACCATGCAAGCCAATAGCGAGGGCTTCCTCTACCCCAAGGTAAATGAGTCAGATTGCATTGACTGCGGGCTTTGCGAGAAGGTGTGCCATGAGCTGCATCCTTTTGAAGAGCGCAAGCCACAGAAAGTATATGCTGCCATCAATAAGGATGAGGAAGTACGCTTGAAGTCCTCCTCTGGTGGTATCTTCTATCTCCTTGCAGAGAAGATAATAGCTGAAGGAGGTGTTGTCTTTGGAGCACGCTTTGATGAGCAGTGGCAAGTAGTGATAGACTATGCTGAGACGATGGAGGGCGTAAAGGCTTTCATGGGTAGCAAATATGTGCAGGCTCGTATGGCAACAGCATACGCAGATGCAAAGCGATTCCTCACCGAAGGGCGCAAGGTACTCTTCTCCGGAACTCCTTGTCAGATTGCAGGTTTAAAAAAATATCTTCGTAAAGACTATGATACACTATATACTGTTGATATAGTTTGTCATGGTGTACCAAGTCCATTTGTATGGAAAAACTATATAGAAGAACTATCTAAGAATTATAAAGAATCTATAGAATCAATAGAAGAGATTAATTTTAGGAATAAGGAAAAAGGATGGAACCGTTATTGTTTTTCCATTAGATGGCCAAATAAAGAAATTAAAGAAAGACGTAGAAAAAATCTATATATGAGAGGTTTTCTTGCGAATTTGTTTTTACGACCATCTTGTTATAATTGTTCTGCTAAATCCTTTAAAAGTGGAAGCGATATTACTATAGGAGATTTCTGGGGTGTTGAGGCAGTTGATCCACAGATGTTCGATGACAAAGGTACTACCCTTTTCATCGTTAACACATGTAAGGGAGACACTTTGCTTCAAAAACTTTCATTCCTTCTTAAAAAGGAAAACAATGAAGTGTTAAAAAAGAATCCAGTTTTGTGGAAATCCTCTCAAAAACATGAATTATCGACTCTATTTTGGGAGCGATATTATAAATCGCATTCGATTGAAGAGGTTAACAAACTTATAATAGACGAATCAAGTTTAGTAAACAAATTATTAACAAGATTAAAGAGAATAATAAAATGAAGATAGGAATACTAACATTACCACTAAGGTCAAATAGTGGCGGTATACTTCAAAACTATGCGTTACAGACCGTTCTCAAGAGAATGGGGCATGAAGTATATACAATTGATAGACATAACGATAAAAGTTTCATATATCGTACTTTTTCATGGATAATGCGTCTATTCCAACATTATATTCTGAGGAAGTCGGTAAGTACAAGTTTTTATCTTTGGTTGTCACGCAAGGAATTTCTAAAACGAAATCAGAAGTTTGTGCGTTTTGTTAATACATACATTTCAATGACCGAATATATCAGTTCAAATAAAAAACTTCCAACGATAGAAAAGTACGGATTTGACGCAGTAGTTGTAGGAAGTGACCAAGTTTGGATACCTTTGTATCTTCCATGGACGTTTTTAGGCTTCTTAAAAAGTGATGTTCGTAGAGTTGCTTATGCTGCATCAGGGCTTTCAAATAAGAATATACTTTTGCCATTTCTGGCAGAAGGCAGAGAACAATTGAAAAAGTTCAAAGGAATATCATGCCGAGAAAGTCATGGTGTAGAGATTTGTAAAGAATGCTTTGGCGTAGATGCACAACATGTTTTGGACCCAACTCTTTTATTAACCAAAGAGGAATATATGCAAATATGTGTCAATATACCTGAGAAGGATCCATTCCTTCTATCTTATATACTCGATGAAAATGAAGAGAAAAGATGTTTTGTTAACAAAATTGCAAAGGCAAGGGGTCTTGAAGTGGTCGATTTTTACAACTTGAAAGACTTAGGAATAGAAGAGTGGCTTTCTTTGTTCAGAGATGCTGCTTATGTTGTCACTGACTCTTTTCATGGTACTGCTTTCTCAATCAATTTCAATAAAAACTTTATTTCTATTACAAACAAAAAGAGAGGCAATGCGCGTTTCCATTCTCTGTTAAACATGTTTGAGTTATTAGATAGATTAGTAGATGAAACAAACTTGATAGAGTTTATTGATTTAAAGGATATAGACTACAATAAAGTAAATAGAATAAAGACTGAAGAGCAGAGCAAATCTATTTCTTATTTGATAAACGTATTATCATGAAACTAATATCAATAATCAAAAATTATGTATCAATCTCTTTGATACCTTTGTATATAATTAGCCTATTAATTCCGCTAATCATATATGGTCGTGCAGTAAATTCTGATTATCAATGGGGTACATATTTGGTATTGTTTATCGTTGGCTACTTTATAGTAAACCAAGAACAAACATGTGTATCGTCAAAGATGATTGAATATACAAAATATTTTTCTGTCTTGGTATTATTGAGTGGTGCAAACATCTTGTTAGCATCGAATTTACAGCATAGTGTTGTTCAAACAATAGGCTATTCACTTGTGCCTTACATGCTGATAATATTCAGCTACAGATTCTGCGAGCGCAACTCGAAATCAGAAAACTACTTGGTTTTCTATTCGTTCATATTGCTTGTTTTGGGATTTTACAGATATTTCCGGTTGGAGGGCGTTCTTGATTTAATCGGACGCGAGCAGGCTTCGAGCAATGCGTTTTACTATGCATTAATGCCTCTTCCTTGTGTATTACTGTCAAAAAATAATATAATAAAGATAATAGGTGTTTCTTTGTCTGCTATTGTATGTGTATTATCTGGTAAGCGAACTGCAATTATTGCCGTCGCTTTTGTGATTTTTCTCATGATTTATCAAAACGTAAAGAACAATAAAAAACTCATCATACTCTTATTCATAGCATTAATGGTGTCATTTCATTATTACGGAGATTCTTTATTAGAAAGATTCGATTATGTAACTATGCGACTTCAAGGTATTCAAGATGATGGAGGATCCGGAAGAACAGATTTGTATTCAAGTTTTTTGGAAGATGACATATATGACTTGTTTTCTTTCCCAGAGGCATTTATCGGTGAAGGATTTAGAGGGTTTAGTAGAAAACATATTGGAATTGATGCAGTTCATAATGACTATCTAGAAATGTTGTATTCGTATGGTATTCTTGGTTTTATATATATGATTTACATGCTTATATATTTTATAAAAAAAATAAAATATATGAAATATATGCCAGATATAAGAAATGCTTATTGTTGTTTTCTTTTCCTTTTTATCATGTATTCCATGACAGGAGGAGTTTTTTCTTTTATCTACTCATCAATTCCTCTTTATCTATTCATCGGATTAGCCGAACATAAATTTAATCAATATGAAACTAATAGATAATTTTGACAGATTATATTGCAATCTGAAATATGATAAACAAGGGAATTTGCTGATAGGTGTAAAACACTCCATTGTGAGAATGCTATGCCGCAAAGTCTCTAATGCCGTATTGCATGTTTATTTAAGATTATCTCATAATACGGAATATCATAAAGTAGAGCACAATGTTATTTTATCTCTTACAAGTTTTCCACTTCGAATTGGAAAACTCTGGATGGTAATAGAATCTCTCCTGCGTCAAACGGTCAGGGCTGAGAAGATAATCGTTTGGCTATCTAAAGAACAATTTCCAGATATGAATTCTGTTCCCCAATCAATTTTGAGGTATAATGCAGAAGGAGTAGAAGTTCGTTTGGTTGATGGAGATATTCGTTCTCATAAGAAATACCATTATATGGTAAATGAATTTCCGGAATCAATGTTTGTGACTCTTGATGATGATATCTTATACCCAAGTCACATGCTTGAAGAATTGTTGGAGGCTAACGTTAAGTATCCACATGCAGTTATAGCTCGATATGCTTACGAAATGAAATATGAAGAATCTGGAGCCATTAGCTCCTATTCTGAATGGAAAAGAGTAATGAAATCTCAGAAACCATCTTCAAAATTCTTCTTTGGAAGTGGTGGTGGAACTTTGTTCCCTATAGGTTCTCTCCATTCAGATGTAAAGAATATCGACTTGGCTATGAGGCTGTGTCCGACAGCAGACGATGTGTTTCTGAATGCCCAGTGTAGAAGAAACAAAACTCAAATTGCAGTAGTGGATAAAAATGTTGCTCTTTTAAATGTACAATATAAAGAGGACAAAAGGCTTGCCACCGATAATGTGGATTCAGGAAATGCCAATGATGTTCAGATAGCAAATATCAACGCTTACTATAAAGAAAAAATTTTTTAATATAATATTACTAATAAAATGTCGATAAAAAATATACTCGCAAAGATGATTGTTTCTCATGTTCAACACTATAATCATGAGAAATATTGGACTCGTAGAGCTGAAGTTATAAATCCAAACAGCAAAGTTCCCAAGCTGTTACGTCTTTACTATCTATACTACGTTAAAAAACAGATGCTTATCATAACTGCTCGTTTGGAACTTTGTGGAATCAAGGGAGTACTTTTATTACCCCCCATTCTGCCTCATGGACCTAATGGTATAATCATAGGGAATAATCTGTCATTTGGTAAGAATTGTATCTTGTTTCATCATGTTACTATAGCTTCTGGTAGAGCTCAGATAGGAGACAATGTCCTTTTTTTCAGCGGGATGTACAGTTCTTTCTGATGTTAAGCACATAGGAAATAATGCAAAAATCGGTGCTAACACAATTGTCATCGAGGATGTACCTGATAATGCTACCGTAGTTATGCAGAAACCAAGAGTAATAATACGAAAATAGACTATATGGAACAAAATCCTTTAGTATCCGTTGTCATTCCGACCTATAAACGTCCGGATATGATAGCACGTGCGGTTGAGAGTGTTCTCAACCAAACATACGTCAACATAGAGATTTTTGTGGTGGACGACAACGACCCTTCATTCCCTGAGCGAAAAGCAACAGAGGAAGTGATGGCTCAGTTCGAGTCTAATCCAAGAGTAACCTACATTCAGCATGATTGCAACAAGAATGGTTCAGCTGCACGCAACACTGGCTGGCGACAGGCAAAAGGTAAATACATTACCTATCTCGATGATGACGATGAGATATCTCCTCGAAAGATTCAAGCGCAAGTAGAATGCCTTGAATCACTTGATGAATCGTGGGGCGCTTGCTATACAGCATACCACACTCTCATGCAAGATGGCAGCATCCAGAAGTCAACAACCAATCAAAGCGGTGATGTGTATCTTCGGGCTTTGATGCGTGTTTTTTATGTGGGCTCGGGCTCTAATGTACTCCTTCGCAAGAAAGTCGTAGACGAAATAAATGGCTATGATGAGGACTTCTTGCGCAATCAGGATATCGAGTTTATGGCACGTGCATTTGAAAACTACAAGGTAGCTTACGTACCTGAGGATTTATTGACCATTCACTGGGAAGTTCGAGCTATTCATCGTCCATACGAATTTGTTGAGGGTATTGCAACATTCTATCTTGAAAAGATGAGCAATCGAATAAATAAATTATCGCCAAGAGATAAACATAGGGTTCTTGCTGTTATAGCTCTCGACAGGGCTAGAATTGCATTGTACTATAAACGATATAAAGAGATTATCCGCATACTGCAAGAGAATGGCGTTACTATCTGGGAAGTATGTCTGTATGTAGGATACCTAGCAAAACGAGTAATAACAAAAAAGTCATACGGATTTTATATTAAGTGAATTATGAAAAGAGCATTTAAAGAAGTATTAAGGAACTGGAAACACCTATTTAGAAGATACTTAAAACTAAAAAAGTATCCTAATGTTCATCCAAACACAATGTTGGGACTAAACGATACAGTCGTTAATCCTGCAAATCTCTATATGGAAGAGAATACTAGTCTAAAACGCGATAATGTCATAATGAACGGTCGTGCTAAGTTCATTCTAAAAAAATGGTCTGGAGCGGCAGAAGAATTGATGGTGATTACAGGCAATCATATGTCTATTGTTGGCCTTGATGTTAAACATGTTACAGATGAAGTCAAAGATATTCAAGATGTTCATGGCGAATACGACAGGGATGTTATTGTTGATGAAGATGTATGGATGGGCGCACGTGTTTCATTGCTCTCTGGCGTACATATTGGAAGAGGAGCTGAAATAGGAACTGGTGCTGTTGTTAGGGGAAGTATCCCACCCTATGCCGTTGTTGTAGGAAATCCTGCAAAAGTGGTGGGATTCCGCTTTACGCCTGAGGAAATCATTCAGCACGAAAAGATTCTCTATCCCGAAAGTGAGCGTCTTCCTCTTGAACTCCTTGAAAAGAATTATAAAAAGTATTTCCTTGATCATATTAAGGAAATCAAAGCATATACCGGGCTAATATGTAAATAACATTATTAATTAAAATTTAAAAAATGGACAAAAATCAATTTTTGGCGAACTTCGCCGATCAGTTTGATGACACAGATGCATCTGAAATCACATTGTCAACAGAGTTTCACGACCTTGACGAGTGGTCTTCACTCACAGGCATGGGAGTAATAGCTCTTGCCAAAACTGAATATGGCAAAGCTATCACTGGAGCCGAATTGAAGGCTTGCGTGACAGTGGAAGATGTTTTTAATCTCATCAACAACAAGTAATCTGCAAATTATGACAGAGACGTACAATCCGTTTTCCTTAGAAGGCAAACAGATTCTTGTCACTGGAGCATCATCAGGCATAGGCAAGGCAACAGCTCTTGCCTGTGCTAAAATGGGTGCAAGCGTGATACTGAACGGAAGGAATATCGAGCGGCTGAATGAGGTCATGAACCTTTTGCCAGAAGGCGAGCATAAAGTAATGGCTGCTGATTTGAGTGATAGGGAAGCTGTGACATCAATGGTCAAGGAAATGCCAAAGCTAGACGGTATCGTGATGTGTGCCGGAGTGGCAAACCGTATTCCATGCAAGGCGGTAACAAAAGAGGACATAGACTTTATTATGGAGACAAACATAGAGGCTCCCATGCTTCTTCAGGCTGAACTGCTCACCAAGAAGAAGGTAAACAAGGGTGCTTCCATCGTATATCTCGCTTCTCGTGCATACGAGAGTCCTTCGATGGGCAATGCCATATACAGTGCATCAAAGGGTGCTGTCGTGTCATACGCTAAATGTCTTGCTCTTGAATTGGCTCCACGTCAAATTCGTGTAAACTGTATCTGTCCAGGTATGGTATGGACTGACATGATTACCAATGTTCTCAACGAAGAAGATTTGAAAATGGCTGAACAGAACTATCCTCTGAAAAGGTTTGGTCAGGTGGATGACGTGGCAACCCTTGCAATATATCTATTAAGCAACGCGTCTTCATGGATGACCGGTGGTGCTATAGACATAAGTGGAGGAGGAGAAGGAGTATTAGTATAATCAAAAAGAAAAACAATATGGCATATATAAAATCAATAAAATGTTTTTTGCCCCCCTATTCGCTAGATAACAATGCTTTACAGGAGCAATTAAAGGATACGTGTGTAGAGAAAACGGCCAAGGGTGTGGGTGTATCAAAGCGTCACATTGCAAGTAATGATACTACAGCAGGAGACATGGCTGTTGAAGCTGCAAACAAACTATTTAATGAGAGTGGAATAATCAGAGAAGATATTGATTTCATTATCATGGCTACACAATCTCCAGATCATTTCCTTCCACCAACTGCATGCATAATACAAGATAAACTCAACATTCCGACTACAGCAGGAGCTTTCGACTTTGACCTCGGCTGCTCTGGTTATGTGTATGGCCTTGCTATTGCAGGAAGTTTCGTGGACAGCGGACTTGCAAAAAACGTTTTGCTTCTTACTGGAGATACCATAACAAAATTTATTCATCCTGAAGACAATAATAGGGTGCTGTTTGGAGAGGCGGCAAGTGCTACTGTCGTATCAACGACTGGTTTTGCAAAAATAGGAAAGTTTGAAAAAGGAAGTGACGGCAGTGGTGCGGATTGTTTGATTGTGAAGAACGGTGCGGGCAGAAATTTGACACACACGGGCACGGAGACTATAGACAATGAAGGAAATACAAGAAGGGATGATTATTTCTATATGGATGGCTCAAGAGTTTTCAACTTTACCATAGACAGAGTCCCTTCACTGATTAATGAAACTTTAAGACAAAACGAAACCACATTGGAAGATGTTGACCACGTAGTTCTGCATCAGGCTAACAAATTCATGCTGAACACTCTACGGAAGGTTTGCCATATTCCAAAAGAAAAATTCTATATAAATCTGGAAAATACAGGAAATACGACTTCCACGACCATCCCATTGGCTCTTGAAGACTGCTTGAATCAAGGATTGTTCAAGAATGGTGATAGGGTGCTGATAGCTGGATTTGGAGTGGGATTAAGTTGGGCAGGAACAGTATTGTCTATTGAATAACAAACGAAAATGGCATATATAAAAGGTATATCATATTATCTTCCTGAAAGGGTGATAACTAATGAGGAACTTGTTCAGGAGTTCCCCGAATGGAGTGTGGATAAAGTGGCTGCAAAGGTAGGTGTCAATTCTCGTCATCTTGCAGCTGCTGATGAGACTGCTGGCGATATGGCAGAAAAGGCAGCACGCAAATTGTTTGAGGAATATAATATAAATCCTAAAGACATCGACTTCCTTCTCCTCTGCACACAGAGTCCTGACTACTTCCTTCCATCTACAGCCTGCATTCTTCAGAATCGCTTGGGTATTCCTACTTCATCTGGAGCACTTGACTACAATCTTGGATGCTCTGGTTGCGTCTATGGAATGGCAATGGCAAAAAGTTTTGTGGATAGCAGACTGGTAAAGAACGTACTTTTGCTCACAGCTGAAACCTATCAGAAATACCTCCATCCTTATGACAAGAGCAACCGTTCCATCTTCGGAGATGGAGCTGCGGCTTGTCTAATTTCCAACGAAGGAATAGCAGAGATTGGAGATTGCGTACTTGGAACAGATGGGTCAGGAGCAGAACACCTTATCGTAAAGACAGGAGCTGCGCGTTGCAAGCAGCCTACAGGAATAGTAAGTGAAGATGCAGACGGACACCAGCGTTTCGATGATTATCTCTATATGAACGGTTCTGCCATCTTCAACTTCACCCTCGATGCTGTACCTGCTATGATGAAGGAGATACTCTCAAAGAACAATATGGAAAAGGACGAGGTTGATTACTACTTATTCCATCAGGCAAATAAATTCATGCTCAATACAATCCGTAAGGTATGTGTCCTTCCAAAAGATAAGTTCTTTGTTAATCTCGAAGAGACAGGCAATACCGTTTCTTCTACTGTGATGATAGGAATAAAACAATGTCTTGAAACTGGAACTATTCATGAAGGAATGAAGGTGATGGTTACTGGTTTTGGTGTCGGATTGAGTTGGGGAGGAACAATTTTGAAGTTTTAATATGAAAACCGCATACGTATTCCCGGGTCAGGGAGCCTAGTTCGTAGGGATGGGTAAAGAACTCTACGATAACTCGCCCAAGGCGAGAGAATTATTTGAAAAAGCCAATGAGATACTCGGGTATCACATTACCGACATCATGTTCTCAGGCACAGAAGAAGACCTCAAGCAAACCAAGGTGACACAACCGGCTGTGTTCCTGCATTCGGTGATTACTGCCCTCTGTATGGAGAATTTCCAACCTGCTATGACTGCCGGTCATTCGCTCGGTGAGTTCTCGGCTCTGGTGGCTGCCGGTGCGCTATCGTTTGAGGATGGTCTCCGATTGGTATATGCTCGCGCTATGGCTATGCAGAAAGCTTGCGAGATGGCTCCTTCAACTATGGCTGCTATCATTGCGCTTCCTGATGAGACCATCGAGCAGGTTTGTGAAGTGGTTTCTACTGAGGGTAATGTGGTGGTTCCTGCCAACTACAACTGCCCCGGTCAGGTGGTCATCTTAGGCAATATAGAGGCTGTAAAAACGGCTTGCGCAAAGCTCAAAGAGGCTGGTGCCAAACGTGCGCTTCCGCTGGCTGTAAGTGGCGCATTCCATTCTCCTTGTATGGAACCGGCTCGTCAGAAGCTGGCAGCTGCCATTGAACAGACGAAATTCAAGGAGCCTATTTGTCCGGTATATCAGAACGTGGATGCAAAACCTTATACCAATCCTCAGCTTATAAAGAAGAACCTCTTGGCTCAGTTGACCGCTCCTGTACGTTGGACTCAGACCATCATCAATATGATTGGCGATGGTATTGACGAATTCCAAGAGTGCGGCCCTGGTCAGGTGCTGACAGGATTGATTGGGAGAATTCAGAAATCGATGGTCGAATAGAGTTATAATTAGATATGAGATTGAGCCTATCATATATTATAGATATATTGTTGTCTATGCCGAAGACAATCTATTTCAATTTCAGATGTCTTCCGTTTAATAAGGCGGTCAGACTGCCGTTCTATATTCATTATAAGACGCGACTATTTGGTATATGTAAAGATTCCATTAGGATTGCTCAAAATGCTGCATTACGCACCTTTATGATTAAGTTAGGTAATAAAGGCTCTGTCGGCATAGTTGAAAATAGATACAATAGCATTTGCATTAATAACGGAACTATTTTGTTTGAAGGAACTGCTTCTTTTGGCATTGGATTCTCAATACGTGCTGATTGCGGAGGGAAAGTGACTATAGGTAAGGGATTTAACTCTAATCGAAATCTATTTCTTTCATGTACCAAGCAGGTTACAATAGGTAATGATGTTCTGTTTGGTTGGAATGTATCGGTAAGAGATAGCGATGGTCATACTTTGTTATACGATAATACAAAACAACCTACATTGGCTCCAGTGACAATAGGTAACCACGTGTGGGTTTGTGCAGAATCTCATATCTTGAAGGGGACTACCATTGGTAATGATTGTGTTGTCGGTTATGCATCATTATTATCAAAAGGATCTTCTGAAAACAACGTCCTTTGGGCCGGTCATCCTGCAAAGATGATAAGGCAAAATATCAATTGGGATAGTGCTGCATGGGATGTGTGATTGAACGATTAAAACTACATAGCGTTCTGTAGTAAGATTCCCTGGATTTCTCGATAATATCCATATCTTTGCCTGTGTTAAATTCTTCATTCGATGCGAAATGGATTAATCAGAACAATGAAAGGATTTCTACTATGAGATGCGTGAGACTCTCAAGAAGGACAAGTTCCTTTCCGAGTTATCAAAAGATATTCTAAATCATATTAAAAAAACAACTTTCTGACACTTGAAAATATGGCATTAGAAGTAAGTAACATAACTGATTTTCAGAAGTATTTTGATGGCGTGATGAGACGAGCTGATCATCATGCTGATAAAGTTAAGAGATCATACTGGCATTGTGGGAGGTGTGGTATGGCGCTCAAATGGACGCTTTAAGGTTCGTGAATATAATGGTACTCCAACCAACATGCTTTGGATGGAGGTTGATGACAAGCGATACTGCTTCAAGTACAACCATGAGACCGGGAACATCGAGGTTTGTGAAGGTTCTCATAATGGTGCTGTCATCAAGGTCCTAAATAATGATACCACCCTGGCTGAGGTGAAAGCGTTCTTTGATTGGCTAAACATTTCTATGACGGACAATTAACGGTTGTTTCGATTATGGTATTAATGGAATTAGAGAAATATCCATTGAAACTACTTTCGTCACACACACTATATTCAAAACAATTATGGAAAATTATACACGATTTAGAGCCTACCAATTAGGCGAAAAAGGAGCATCTTTCTCATTGAGCGTTGATAATGACTTTACGTTGATTGAAGCCAGACTCAATAGCGTGAATGGTAAGAATGTAATTGATGAAATGAGAAAAGTTGGCGCACAACGCATTTCTCTGCTTCATATAACAAGTTGGGATGAGGATCACTGTAAACCGGACGAGCTTAAATTTATCTTAGAGCAACTCAAGCCTCAGCGGATTCATTATCCAGGATATATGCCCGATACAGATTGTGGAAAATCTTCTCGGTCTTTGATATTAAATTATCTCAAGCAGAACAGACTTGATGGAACATGTGTTACTCCTCGCTATGTGAATTCATTAGAACCTGGAGAGTCAGCCAAATTCTCAACCATAATCTATAATCCAACCAAAGAGTATGCTAAGCATAATGACATGTCAATAGCTGCATTGTTCAGAAAGGGAAGGTTCACCGTCCTTAGTTTGGGCGATTGCGAAAGCCCTGAAATTGCTAAGTCAATAATGGGGTGTGCAATGGCATCTAAAGAAACGGATGTTATGCTTATGGCTCACCATGGTGCAGATAATGGTTTTACCACAGAAGATTTTATAAAAGCAATATCACCCTCTGTTGCAATTTGTGCGAGTGATTATGATAATCAATACGATCACCCAAGACCAGAGATTAGAGAGTTGCTTTATGAAAATAATGTAAAACTATATACGACCAAGACTGGAGACGTTCTCATTGAATGTGGTGCTGACAACAATGTGCATGTTACCAACTTTAAGGGCAATAGCTCGGAAATTAGTTCAACTTTTGATTTCAGACCAAAGTTTACAGTGAATAATCCATGAAACCTGAAATAGCCATAGCATTATCCGGAGGCGGCTACAGGGCCGCAATGTTCCATTTGGGGACATTGTCCTATTTGCATCACCTCAAGTCTGACGAGGGTGATACTTTCCTCGATATGATGAATACGATTTCTACTATATCAGGAGGAACCATCACAGGACTATGGTACATGATGCAATATGCCAATGATAACATTTCGGATGATTCCTTTAGGAAACTTTATCATAAACTGAGAAAGTCCAATGTTGTTGAGAAGGGGTTGCATAATTTACTGACAAACAAGAGAAAATCCCTCATTAAGGAGATGGTGGAGATATACGATAAAGAGTTTTTCAATGGAACCCGATTTGATGTTATATTGAATAAGATAGACTCAGGCCATATTCATCATTTTTCTGCAAATGGCACGGATTTTTCCTCTGGATATGCCTTTAGATTTCAAGCGTCAAGAAGAATAAAGAACATTGATCAAAAATTCATTAGAGGATTTATTGGCAATAATAATAACAGGATTCCATGGGATATGGCCAAACAAATCAAACTGTCGGAAATACTTGCCGTATCATCATGTTTCCCAGGCGGTTTTGAGCCAATGTTCTTTCCGTCTGACTTTGATTTTTATAATGATTTATCTGATATTGCTAAGAATGAAAACAATGACATTCCGTTGATGGATGGTGGCATAGTGGACAATCAAGGTGTCGAACCTATATTGCTTGCAAATTCCCAAATGCAGAAAGATGATGAACGAGCGAAGGGGGACAAAGAGTTTCCTTGCCTTGATTTGATAATAGTGTCTGATGTAACAAACCCGGAAACAGAAACAATTAATAAATGCAGCTATAACAAATTGACTCAATTGTCAATGAGGATGGTAGATAATTATTTATGTATTGGATTGTTGTTAGGGTTGATAGTATGCTGTATGTCTGCATGTTTTGGCTGTAGTGCGTTAGCTGGATTTTTCTTATGTTTGGAAATCCTTATTGCCATGTTGAGAATATGCAGTTGTGTAATAAAACAAAAAGTAGTTCGTGCCATCAGCAACCTGCCGATTCAAATAGACATCAATCAGCTGTGGAAGTTTCCAATCTCAAATATCTTATCCTTGTTGCATAACAGATTCACTTCTTTACTTCAATTGTCGAAAGCGATTTTTATGAAGCCTATTCGACAGATGAGGTATAAGGCTATATATGAAAGCAGGATGTGGGAAAATAGAAGAATTACAAATACGATATATGAACTAACTGATAAATTTGGTTCCTGGAAAAGCAAATTGCAGAAAGAAAGCATTCCCGATTGGCTCGCGCCATCAGAGGAAATAATCAAAAACAGTGAAAGGGCTGCAGGAATGGGTACAACTCTTTGGTTTACTGATAAAGACAGAGATAATGGCTTGCCGGAAGCTCTTCTTGCTTGTGGGCAGTATAGTATATGTATGAATCTTTTGGAGTATTTGCAAAAAATAAAAAAAGATGACACTAATACAAATGAGTCTCACCAGCAATTAATGAAGTTTGAAAAAATGCTGATGAGCGATTGGGAAATGTTCAAAAAGAATCCTATGTGGATGGCTTATTAATCTTATAAAATTTAAATTATGGAATATACAACAATTAGTTTTTATCCGGTAGATTGTGGAGATTGCATACTCTTGGAAATTAAGAATGGACCCAAAATGATGTGGGACTGTAATTTCAGAAGAGCAGCGGAAGATGAGGAACAAGAGGACGTATATGATGTTCTAAATGATCTCCTCAACAACAAATTAACCGTAAAAAAATATGGTCTTCCTTTTTTGGAGGCTTTTGTTCTTACTCATGCCGATCAAGATCATTGCCGGAGTTTTAGCGAGAAATTCTATACTGGCGACCCTAACAATATTTCTGATGAGGACAAAGAAGCCAAAAAGATTCTTATCGGTGAACTATGGTATTCTCCAAGGGTTATTGTCGAAGATGATGGATTGTGTGAAGATGCAAAAATTTTCAAGCAAGAAGCTGAACGTAGAATGAACTTGTTCAAAACAAATCCTCAAGAGGCTAATAAAGATGGCAATCGCATTAGGATAATTGGATGGGTGAAAGAAGACAAACTGGAAGGACTTGAAAGTAGAATTGCGACACCACGCTATGAAATCAGTGAGGTTAATGGAAAGAAATACAGTCATTTCCGAATGTTTATTCATGCTCCATTTAAGGATGACATTGAAAATGCCACCCGTAACGAGACGAGCATTGTAATGCAGATTAGGATAGATTGCGATAACAAGATAGATGCTGGTAAAATTATACTATCTGGAGATTGTGAATGGCCTGTTTGGGAAAAAATTGTAGAGAAGAGTTCAGATGACAAATTAAAATGGGACATATTTGAAGCTCCTCATCATTGCAGCTGGTCTTACTTTGGTCCCGATAGAGAATCTGGGGAGATTAAAGAAGCTGCCTTGACCTTTCTTGATAAAAAAGAAAGGGGTGCTGTAATTGTGTCTTCCTCCAAATATATTACCAGATATGATTCTACTCCTCCTTGCGAGAAAGCAAAGAACAGATATGTTGAAAAGGTAAGTGATAGCAACTTCTTTTGCACAGGCGGCAACAAGAAGGATGATAAGCCAGCTCCCGTAGTGTTTGAGCTGAAAAATAACGGATTCCATATCGTTAAGAAGAGCGACAACAAAAAAGCCGAAAACACAACAAGTCCTAAGCAACCACATGTTTATGGAGAAACACTCTGACCATTATAAAGATGTCAACATTGACAATTTTCCTCAATTATCGGTGTTTTACAAGACTTTGGCTGAGTTTGCTTATGATGGTGGTGTACGTTCAGTTATGCTTCCTGATAGTAATGTTGGTTTTTGTTGCGAATTTGAGGTTGACGCAGGAACATCATCATTATTGAACCTAAGAGAACCAATAATAATTGAAGTGTCAGTAACAGATTCGGATGATGAAGTTCCAATTGCATATCCTGACAGAAAAGACTTTCCTTACGACAAAATTCCACATGTGAATTATCCACAGCAAGGCATGCCACCATCGCTTTGCCTAACAAGAGAAGACGCTAAAGAGTGGTATGCAGAAATATCATTCAGACAATACGTAAAAACTCTTATCAATTGGCTGAATGATGCTGCAAATAATAGCTTGATTAAAGTTGAATCAGGAGATCAATATGAGCCATTCAGAATACCAAACAACGTAAGATGGAAATTGCTTAGAATGTTCGATTTTGATAATCGAATAGAAAATAGTGTAAAAAATTTATCTCTTTATTTTGACACTAAACTATTTGAGGATTCAGAAGTTGGTAATTTATGTGCTTTTGAACTGACTTACGAATCTGACGGGCTGACGATTATCCTCTCAAAGCCAAATGTAGTAGTCGAAAAATATTGGTACATAGAAACTCCATCGACAATAGCCGATTTATTTGCAATATTGTCTGCACGCAACTATAAAATAGACGTTGATAATTTAATAGAAACCCTATGTATAAACATCAACAGATAAAACGACTGTTCGTTTACTTTTCTGTACTCCGACCATCACAAGTCATAGGTAAACATAGCAGAGTAGATTCTATTTGCTATACCATGGATGCTGATGCCATAAGAAATGGAATCAACGATGCTAATGTTGAGCCAGTTGCAATTATTGATTTAATTACACCACAATTTGCAGCTTGGTTGTCGAAAACATCAGATGATTACTTAAACAAAAATATATTGATCATCGGTCAAGGTGCGGTAGGCTCTGAAATTACTGACCTTTTATATAGAAGCGGTATATTCCAGTTGACTTTATGCGACAATGACATTTTCAACCCTCATAATGTTTGCCGTCATATAATTTCTGATGGATGTAATTTTGTGCAAAAAGCAGAACTAATGCAAAATCACCTCAAGAGTATGTTTCTTTGTGGTGACAGTGTGGTGGATATTATCACGGAGGATTTCGTCAAGTATGCAAAGACAAACTCGCTCAATCATTTTGATTTAATAATTGACGCATCGGCATCAAGTAGAGTAATGTATGCTTTGGATGAATTGGATCTAAGAATTCCAATCATAAGAGTTTGCTTATCAAATGAAGGCAAAGTCGGCATGGTGTATGTGCGTAGAGAAGGAGATGCAAAATTGCAGGAATTCTACTACCAGATCTTACGAGAGTCGTTAAATATAGAAGAACAAGTATCTAAAGATATTGCCTCTTGGTTGATGTCTGATCGAGATTCTACTTTGGATAGGATTCGCATAGGAGAAGGCTGTCATTCCATAACTATGCAGATGGGATACAATAAAGTTGTTGCACACTGTAGTCTTGCAGTATCTATTATTAAGAATAACATTTTTAATGAAAATAATTTATATCTGAGCTTTTCTGATTATGATTACGAAGGGTCGATGTACACTGAACGATTCATTGTCCCCAAGTATATAAATATTATCAGCAATAAAGAAGATTGGAATGTAAGAATACCTGTCGATTTGATGAATCAGATAAAGATAGAAACCAAGATGAGGAACAAAAACGAAACGGGAGGATATGTTTTGGGTCTTGTTAATAAAAAGAGAAGAACAATACATATTTTGACTACTTTTATTCCAACCGACTCTAAGCGTTCTCATTGTAGTCTAACTTTGGGAACCAAAGGATGGAAAGAATATTATGATATGTGTAAAAAACAAACAGCCAATCAAATTGTGTATCTTGGAGATTGGCATAGTCATCCTTATGGTAGTGTAGAGAGATCCAAAACAGACGAAGACACTTTTGCAAAGATTAGGCCAGAGATTGATGGAATTGGTGTCTGCTTGATAACAAATGGTAATAATCATAAAGCATATATTTTAGATTGAGTTTATATGACTTTCCAATCTCTTGAATATCTGATTTTCCTTCCGGTAGTGTTCATTCTCTACTGGACGTTGTGCCGTGGGAGCAAGACGCTCCAGAACGGACTGATAGTGGCGGCAAGCCTTGTGTTTTACGGATGGTGGGACTGGCGGTTCCTCGGACTGCTGCTGCTCACAGCATTCTCCACGTTCTTTGCCGGAATGTGGATGGGCAGAACTGACGATGAGAAGAAGCGCAAGTGGATAAACATAGGGACGATAGTGCTCAACGTTGGTATTTTGTTCTTCTTCAAGTACTTCAACTTCTTCGTGCAGTCGTTTGCAGATGCATTCTCGCTGTTTGGGGCTGAGATGAACGTGCATACGTTGAAGATGCTGTTGCCTGTGGGCATCAGCTTCTATACGTTCTCGGCATTGAGCTACAGCATCGATGTGTATCAGCGGAAGGTGGAGCCAACGTGTGACTTGCTGGCTTATCTGGCTTACGTAACGTTCTTTCCAAGCATCCTCAGCGGTCCTATCAGTAGGGCTCAGAAGCAGTTGCCTCAGTATTTTCAGACAAGAGTTTTTGATTACGACAAGGCCGTAAGTGCTTGTAAACTAATGCTCTGTGGGGGGGTAATTAAGCTATGCTTGGCTGACCGATTAGGGATATATGTTGATGCGGTATATGCCAATATCGCGCAACATAACGGCACCACACTGTTCTTGACTAGTGTGTTCTACACGATTCAGATTTATGCAGACTTTGCCGGCTACTCGCTGATGGCTATCGGTAGCGGCCGCCTCCTTGGCATTGAACTGCCCGTCAACTTTATCCGACCTTATTTTGCAAAGACCATAACCGACTTCTGGCGCAGATGGCATATCTCGCTCACCACATGGTTTCGCGACTATATCTATTTCCCTCTTGGGGGCAACCGGTGCAGCAAAGCCCGATGGATGCTCAACACGATGATTGTCTTCACGGTGAGCGGACTCTGGCATGGAGCAGCCTATACCTTTATAATATGGGGTGCCATGCATGGGGCATGTATGGTGATAGAGCGATTGGTGTATGGTGAGAAGATTAAGCATATCTCAGACAAGTTCTCGATAGCGAACCTGCTCAGACTGATGCTCACCTTCACCATCGTCAATTTCGCTTGGGTGTTCTTCCGAGTGAGTGACTTTGGTGATGTGATGACCATCTTCAGAAAGATATTCACCGAACCGGGAATGCCGTTTGTGGATGCCGACACGATGGTATATGCCTTGATGTTTGCCTTCCTCGCGTTTGTGGTGGATTTCATGGAAGAACATTTCAGCGGAAAGGTGAAGCTGATGAACAGCAGATATACCATTGTCAGATGGGCAACATATCTTGCATTGGTGGTGATGGTACTGCTTTTCGGAGTGCTTGATGGTGGGTCGTTTATTTACTTTCAATTCTAAAGAGCTATGGAAAAGAAAAATACGTTATGTTTTTTTTGCTTCAAGGCAATGCTGTTGTTGGTGATACTATTCGGTGTGGATAGGCTTGTGGGAGCTGCCTTTGTGAAGATGAAGGATGTGGGATTGGCCGGCAATCCTGAGAATATGTGGCTGAAAACTCCTTTTACCGTGGAAAAGGTGGATGCCGATGTGGTGGTGATTGGGTCATCGAAAGCCTCGCACCACTATGTGCCGCAGATGCTGGAAGACTCGCTTGGCTTGACTGCCTACAACTGTGGGCAGGACGGCTGTTTCTTCCTCTATCAGAACTGCATCATCAATATGATTTTAGACCGCTATACTCCCAAGATGATTCTATGGGACATTCAGCCGGGGTCGTTTGTAGCTATAGATCATTCGAATGAGTATCAGAACATCCGTTATCTATCGCCTTATTATCCTGCAAATAGTTGGGCAGAGAGCTACATCAACAGCGAGTCGCCAAAGATGCGCTACAGGATGATGAGCCGTATGTTTGCCTTCAATTCCAAGGCTCTGAACTATGTTTTTCCGCTCGTCACCCACAGTTCTGCTACTAAGAATGGATATATGCCATTGGCTACGGAAGGGTATCTATATCCAGAGATGGGTAAGCAGGCAGAGGAGGAAGGTGTGGTAAACTGCGCATATCTTGATTTGCTCGACAAGACCATGAAGCGTTGCAAGGAGAAAGGGGTGGAATTGCGGATGTACATATCACCTGAGTTTTCACAGAAGTCTGCTTTGACAGTAGCAGCTACAGAGGAGATTGGCAGTGTGGCTATGTGCAATCATGTCAGCTTTACCAATGCCCATTCGGATGAACATTTCATGCAGGATGCAACCCTCTTCAAGGATGCCGGCCATCTGAACGATAAGGGAGCTAGGATGTTTACTGAAGACGTTATCTGTAAAATTATGAATAATGAATAAAAATCAACAATAATATGTCACGAAACAAGAAAAAGATTATCCGCACGGTCACTGTCCCTCAGTCGATTGGGTTCTTCAGGGAGGTGATGTGCAGGATGGAGAAGATGGGTTACGAATCGGTAGTGGTGACGAGTCCGGGAAAACAACTGGATGACTTCCGCAAGGAATACCCGCAGTTCAGAACCATTGAGGTACCGATGGAGCGGCATATAGCCATTTTCAAAGATCTATGGTCTCTCATCAGGATGATTGGGGTGATGATCAAGGAGCGGCCTTATATGGCGCATTCGATGACTCCGAAAGCAGGTCTCATGACGATGCTTGCCGCTTGGCTGACGGGCGTGCCTGTACGCGTACATATGTTCACCGGTCTGGTATGGCCAACGGCTACTGGTGGTAAGCGCAAGATACTGATGCTGATGGACAAGCTGATATGTACGTGCGCCACTCATATCATTCCTGAGGGGCAAGGCGTGTTGAGCGACTTGCGCGACCATGGGGTATGCAAGAAGCCAATGAAGGTGTTGGGATATGGCAATGTGAGAGGCGTGGATATGGAGAAATTCAATCCGAAGCGTTTTGCAGATGTCAAGAAGGAGGATGACAAGTTTACCTTCTTGTTTGTGGGGCGTATCGTTGGCGATAAGGGTGTCAATGAATTGGTGGAGGCATTCACGAAGTTGCATGATAAACATCGCCATACAAGACTTGTTCTCGTGGGCAATTATGAAGCGAATCTGGACCTGGTGAAGCAGGTGACAATGGACAGAATCAAGTCGAATCCGGATATTGTTGCCTGTGGTCCGAGATATGGTGAGGACCTTCTGGCGGAATACATGAAGTCGGATTGCCATGTCTTGCCATCCTATCGCGAGGGCTTTCCGAATACACCTATGGAAGCAGGTGCCATGGGGCTGCCGAACATCGTGACGGACATCAATGGTTCGCGCGAGATTATCGTCAATGGTGAGAATGGTCTGATTGTCCCTTCTAAAGATGCGGATGCTCTCTATGAAGCAATGGAAAAGATGCTGACCGATGAGTCCATGCGCAAGTCGATGGCTGGTAAGGCTCGGAAAATGATTGCTGACCGTTTCGAGAAGAATTTCGTGCAGAAAAGCCAGATTGCATTTTATGAAGAGATAATGAGGGGTTAGCGATAGCGATAGCGTTGGCAATGGCAGAGAGCAGAGAGTAGAGAGTAGAGAGTAGAGAGTAGAGAGCTAATGCCAATGCTAACGCAAAAGCTGCCCCATTAGGGGCGGTAAGTTACTTCTTCTGCAGGAAGTGGATGACCTGGTGGCGGGTCTTACTCTTGTTGGCTCGGCATGAGACGTGGATCTAGTAGATGTGGCAGTGGCTGAACGGTCGAACTCTGAGAGCTTGAAGTGTGGTGATAAAAGTAAATCTTTCATTGTTGTATAGGAATTAAAGAATAAAACAACTAAAACATATAAAACTTTTTTAACGAACACGAATCACACGAATTGAACGAATAGATTAAGGATTTCCATACGAACATCCTAAGGAAAATCTATAACCAAAGATAGTTCAAGCGTCAAAATCAGTTCAATAGCCCACAGGGCGCGTGTTCCCAAAAATCCGTTCTATCCGTCTTATCCGTGTTCAAAAACTGAGCAATCGCTATCGCTTTTTGACTCTTCGACTCTTAGTCTCTTTATCTCTTAGTTTTTATAAAAAACAAAATCAATATGTACAAACATTTTTTCAAGCGGGTGATTGACTTCACCATCGCATTAGTCGCACTATTGGTCATCTGGCCGATACTGCTCATCATCTACATCTGGCTCACCATCGCCAACAAAGGTGCCGGAGCCATTTTCTATCAAGAACGCCCGGGCCTGCACGGCAAGATCTTCAAGGTCATCAAGTTCAAGACCATGACCGATGAGCGCGATGCCGAGGGCAACCTCCTCCCCGATGCCGACCGCCTCACCAAGGTAGGCCGCTTCGTCCGCTCCACCTCTATTGACGAGCTCCCCCAGCTCATCAACGTCCTCAAGGGCGACATGGCACTGATTGGTCCACGTCCGCTCCTACCCCAATACCTCCCCTTGTATTCCAAGGAGCAGATGCGCAGACACGAGGTGCGCCCGGGAATATCAGGATGGGCACAATGTCACGGTCGCAATGCCATCAGCTGGACGGAGAAGTTCAAGCTCGATGTGTGGTATGTGGACCACTGCTCGCTTCTGACCGACCTGAAAGTGATTTTCATCACCATCAAGAAAGTGCTTGTGCGTGACGGTATCTCAGCTGAAGGTCAAGCCACAATGGAAGCGTTTAATGGAAATAATTAATAATATTTGAAATATGAACAATATAATCATTGTAGGAGCAAGTGGTTTCGGTAGAGAACTTGTTCAGTGGATAGAAGATATCAACAAAGAGAATCCGTCATGGAATATACTCGGTTTTATAGATGATAACCCCAAAGCTCTTGATGGTTCCCCATGTGATTATACTATAATAGGGAGTATAAAAGAGTGGAATCCGAAAGATAATGAATACTTTGCATGTGCACTTGCGTTTCCCGATGTAAAGAGTAAAGTTGTAACAATGTTGAAGAATCGAGGAGCAAGATTTGCTACTCTTATTCATCCAACAGCTTTAATAAATAAATATGCTGAAATTGGAGAAGGAGTTGTAGTCACTCCAAGGAGCAACATCAATGCTAATGCTAAGGTTGGCAATTTTGTTTCGATTCTAGGCTCTGGAATCGGACATGATGCCTCAATTGGTGACTGGTCAACGTTGAGTGGCCGATGCAGTATTAACGGACATGTAACTATTGGGGAAAAAGTATATGTGGCCTGTGGCGTAAGTATCGCCCCTTCTAAAAAAATTGGAGATGGAGCAACAGTGGGTATCGGCAGTGTGGTGATTAGTAATGTAAAATCAGGTACAACAGTTTTTGGTAATCCTGCAAAACGTTTAGATATATAATATACAAAAATACATTTATGGCATTTTTCAATTTTAACAACATTCGTGTGGCTGGTATTGCATGTGCAGTTCCTACCAACGAAGTGAAAACTGAGTCGTACAAGCCTTTGTTTGGCGATGAGGAAGTGGATAAATTCATGGAGATGACTGGTGTAAGAGCATCCCATCGTACGAGCGAGCATCAGACTTGTTCTGACCTTGGCTATCGTGCTGCTTCTGAACTCCTTGAGAAGAAAGGTATCAATCGTGAAGAGATTGGTGCGTTGATTTTCTCTTCTCACTCCCCTGACTATAGACGTCCTTCTACAGCCTTTGTGCTCCAGTATCGCTTGGGCATTCCTAAAGAGGCTGTTTGTTACGACATCAGTCTTGGATGCTCGTCATTGGTAGTGGGTATGCAGACTATAGGCTCAATCATGAACTCAAGCGATATGAAGTATGCACTCCTATTTGTGGGAGATACTGCCGGAAAGTCAGTTTGTCCTACAGATAGAAGTTCGGCTATGTTATTTGGTGAGGCAGGTGCAGTGATGCTTTTAGAGAAGACTGAGAATCCTGATGATCAGGTAAAAGCTCTCGTCAGAAGTGATGGCTCGGGCTTCCGCTATATGATTGTTCCCGGTGGTGGTTATCGTAACCTCCATGCAAGTGAGGAGCGTGTGATGTGTGAGGATGGCAATGAGCGTTCGTTGATGAACTCATTCATCCAGGGTACTTCTGTATTCACTTTCACTATCTTTGACGTTCCTCGTCTGATTAAGGACTTCTTTGCCAAAACAGAGACCACTCCAGATGATTACGACTGCTTCGGATTCCATCAGGCCAACCTCTATATCCTCAAGCAGATTGCCAAGAAGACCAAGATACCTTTCGAGAAGATGCCTATCACCCTCGACCGTTACGGCAATACATCGGGTGCATCAGCCATCGTATCGCTTTGCGACCGCTATGGCACTGACATAGAGAACAAAACAATCAAAGTGATGGCTTGTGGTTTCGGTATTGGTATCTCTCTTGGTGCAACATCGTTTGAGATCAATACGGAAGACATTCTGCCTATCTTTGAGGATGATGCCATCTACGAAGACGGACTTATCACAGATCCTAACCAACTTTACGAAAAGAAATAAATATGGTGACGAATATTCTTGATTATTTAGAAAATTCGGCAACGAGGTGGGCTAATAAGACTGCTATTGCTGACGACAAGAACTCGCTGACCTTTGCTGAATGGCGGACCTATGCGAAACACATAGGTACTGCTATCAGTCAGGAAACAGGCAAGGCTCTTCGCAAACCTGTTCTTGTGTTTGTTGACCGAAAGATTGAAGGCCTTGTTGGTTTTATGGGAGTAGTAGAAAGCGGCAATTTCTATGTGCCTATCGACTGTAAGATGCCCGACCAGCGAGTTAAACTGATTGCTGATGTGCTTAGTCCGGTAGCTGCCATCACCGTTACGGCTGCTGACCAGAAGACGCTCGACCTGATTGACTTTAAGGGTGTACGCTTCAATTATTCAGAGGTTATCAATCATGAAGCAGACGAAAAGCTCCTTTCGGAGATTCGTGAGCAGATGATAGATATGGATCCTGTCTATAGCATCTTCACAAGTGGTTCAACGGGTGTACCTAAGGGTGTACTCATCAGTCAAAGAGGTATGGTTGACCTTGCCGAATGGCTTGTCAACACTTTCAACTTCACCGAGAATGATGCATTGGGTAACCAGACTCCATTCTACTTTGACGGTAGCGTGAAGGATATCTGCATCTGTCTGAAGAGTGGTGCAACCCTCAATGTGATTGGCAAGAAGTTCTTTACTTTCCCTAAGCTCATTATTCCGTTCCTCAACGAGCGTAAGATTACTGCCATTTTGTGGGCTACCTCTGCTATAGTGCTGATTGGTAATAGCGACATTTTGAGTGTCGTTCTGCCGAAGCACCTTCGTCTTGTAACTTTTGCGGGTGAAGCAATGCCTGCAAAGCAGTTGAAGGTGTGGATGAACAAGCTACCTAACTGCAAGTTTGTGAACCTGTATGGTCCTACAGAGATTACGGTTGACTGCACGTATTACGAAGTGGATCGTGAGTTTGGCGATGATGAGTTTATCCCTATCGGCAAGGATTGCAAGAACAAGCAGATTCTTGTGTTCAACGATGAGGACAAGCTGGTAGAGGTAGGCGAATGTGGAGAACTATGTGTTCGAGGTACAGGTGTGGCTCTTGGCTACTACAACAACAAAGCGAAGACAGACGAGGTGTTCGTGCAGAACCCTCTCCATGATCTCTTTACCGACAAGATCTATCGCACCGGTGACATTGTGAAGTACAACGATCGTGGTGAGATTGAGTTTGTGTCTCGTAAGGACTTCCAGATTAAGCACAAGGGTAATCGAATTGAGATGGGTGAGATTGAGGTAGCTGTCAACTCTCTACCTACCATCACCAATGCTGCTTGTGTGTTTGACCAGCCTAATGATAAGATTGTGCTCTACTACACCACAAGCGATGGTGTGGAACTTGACATCATCAACCTGGTGAAGGACAAGATTCCTACTTATATGTTTCCCGAAGTAATCATCCCCCTGAAGAACATGCCATACAACATGAATGGCAAAATCGACAGAATTGAACTAAAGAAGATGTATGAAAAAGGTTGATAATTTTTCGGAGTATCAGGCAATCGTTGAGAAGTATGGTCAGAAAGGATGCCTGTCAAACGATTACATTCAGCAGGAAGCTGTGGATTTGATACTACGTGATGCTCTCTATGTCGATTGTTATGGGAAAAATGCATTCTTCTTTGTTAAGAAAGAAATAGGTATGCGAATGTACTACTACATCAATGACCTCACAGAGAATGCTGATTTTTGCAACATTCATGATGTGGTAGTAGAGATTCTCTTTCGTGGGGAGATTCCAAATGCTGAGATTGAGTATCTCACAAAGCAAGGTTTCCGTATCAACTTGATTCGTGACCAATATGCTGCAATGTACAAGGACTTAGCAGAGAATATTACTTTTTCTTCAGTAGTTAAGGTCGAAGAAGCGAAATCATACACAGCTGTAGAAACTGCATGTAAGTTGTTTAATGATTCCTTTGACAAATTGAGTGGTGATTTTATTCCTGCATCAGAGTATCAAAACTTGCTCGACTCAGGAAGTATTCTTGTTGCATGGAATGCTTACAAGACAAGCTTTCTTGGTGCTCTTCATCAAGTTAAAGAAGGAGCCGTCAATGTAATTGGTCATGTAGCCGTTATGGAACATGCGAGAGGGAAAGGTGTAGGCAAAGCCTTGGTAGATGCGTTTGTAGAAAGAAACAAGAATCCGGAGAAGAAGGAAAAGACTCGCTATCAACTTTGGGTACAACGACAGAATGAAGCCGCTGTCAAGATGTACCAAAACAAAGGCTTCAAATATATCAACAAATCAACAATAAGTTTAATCAAATAAAATAATTAAAATGGAAAAGCTATTGGAACTTTTAGCAGGCATACGTCCTGACGTGGATTTTGAGAACGAGACAGCCCTCATTGATGATGGCATTCTTGATTCATTCGATGTAGTGTCAATCATTTCAGCACTCGATGATGAGTTTGACGTTCAGGTTCGTATCTCCGAGCTTGATCCTGAAAATTTCAATTCAGTGCAGGCAATTTGGGATTTGGTTCAGTCGTTGAAGAAATAAAAATCATTATGGAATTATTAAAGAGAATAAACCAAGCCATGCAAGAGTTTCCAGAACAGGCATCTATTGTTTCCGATACATATAGTGGCTACAAATTATTCTGGATGATTGATATGGCTTGGTGCATGGTTCGATATGGTGCCCGACCAATCGACTATGTCCGCTTTGAGTTCCACAAGAAGAGTGGAAGAGAACGTGATAGATATTTAACAATATTTAGGTACTTTAAGCTCGCTAAGAAACTGAAAAAACTCTTGGATGAGGGGGGTAATCTGATGGGGAATAAAGCTAATGAATATAAATTATTTTCAGAATATATTAAAAGGGATTGGATGATTGTTGATGCACATACTAGTGAGTCTGATGTAAGAACTTTTATCCAAAAACATCAAATTGTTATTGCAAAGCCAAATGCAGGTGAGCAAGGTAAAGGTGTAATGAAAATTCTCTCAGAAGATGCAGAGGAAATACAAAAGCTTCTGACTTCGAAGTCAAAGACTGCATTCGTATTGGAAGAATGTTTGTCTAATTGTGCAGAAATTTCAAAAATAAATCCTACATCTTTAAATACAATTCGTGCAACTACATTCGTAGATGGTAATAGTAAAGTTCACATACTTAGTGTTATTCTCAGAGTAGGTGCACCAGGTTCTCATGTTGACAACTGGGGTGCTGGCGGTATAGGATACAATTTCGATGTCAATACTGGTATCTGCAATTGTCTTGGCTTGGACAAAAAAAACAAATCTTACTTGATGCATCCAGGTTCACATGTAAAAATGCTGGGGTTTGAAATACCAAACTATGATGAGTTGAAGCGATATATCCTTCAAATTGCCTTAAAAGAACCTAAGGCAAGATATGCTGGGTGGGATATAGCCATTACACCTAATGGATATGATCTTGTAGAAATGAACTGTCCAGCAGGTCATGATATGTTCCAGTCATTCAATAATCCTGCTTATGAATTTATTAAGAAAAATTGGTAATGAAAATAGTAGATTTAACAAATAAAACAATCATCATAACAGGTGCTGGTTCTGGCATAGGTCGAGAGACGGCTATAACAGCCAGTAAGATTGGTGCAAAGGTGATTATGTTGGACATCTCGGAAGAGGGTCTGAATGCCACAATGCAACAGCTTGAAGGTGATGGTCACGCGATGTATGTCATCAACCTTTGCGAAATAGAAACAATTGCACCCCTTGTGAAGAGTATAGCTGAGCAGTACGGCACTATTAATGGTGTTGTTCATTGCGCTGGCATTAGCAGTCGCAAACCTCTTAATGTCCTCTCTAAGGATGGATTCAGCAAGGTAATGGACATTAACTTCTACTCGTTCGTAGAACTAGTGCGCCAAGCTACGAAAAAGAAATATTTTGTTGAAGGCGGTAGTGTCGTTGTTATGTCTTCAATTAGCAGCATTAAGGGCTATAAGGCGAAAACCGAATATTGCGTATCAAAGGCTGCTGTTGATGCCTTTGTGCGATGTATGGCTTCTGAATTGGCAGATCGCAAGATTCGCGTGAATAGTGTGATGGCTGCAGAGGTCCTGACACCACTAGCACTGAAAGCTCGCGAAACGAATGCAGCTGTAGGAGCAAGTGGCTTTAGTGCCCCTCTCGGTCCTTCTGATCCATACGAAGTAGCCAATACTATATGCTTCCTTTTAAGTAATGCAACAAAAACAATAACCGGTACAAGTCTGCTGATTGACGGTGGTGCTTGTATATTATAAAAAAATGAAATAGCAAATATGAATAACCAAATAAAAAATTACTGGCAAGCTGATAACTGTAAGGTTCCAATACTAAAACTTAATAATGGACAATTGATGCCACAACAAGGTCTTGGTACTTTTTTAATCCCTAAGGATAACCTTGGCGATACGATAGCTAAGGCGTATGATTTGGGATATAGAAAGTTAGATACTGCTTGGAGATATTATAACGAAAAAGAAATTGCAAAAGCATTGAAGGAGCATAATATACCACGCGAAGAGATGTTTATTACAACAAAGGTTAATGCCGATGCTTTGTATTTAGGACGCTATCATGGAGGTAAGTATCGTTATTTTAATATTCGTGTAAAGAGTATCAAGAAAGCAATAGAAGAATCCTTTTCTAACCTTGGTTTCGATTATATTGATTTATTTTTGGTTCATACTCCATGGCCGGTTTATCCTGATATGTATGAAGCATTAACAGATTTTTATCATCAGGGTAGAATCAGATCAATAGGTGTTAGCTCATTTTTGCCTCCAATGATAGAGTCGTTAAAGGATGTATCAGATGTAATGCCAGCTGTAAATCAGTTTGAGATAAGTCCCTTAAATGCACAAAAGAAACTAATAAAATACTGTCAAGATAAAGGTATAGTGGCAGAGGCAATGTCAACATTCAGTCATTTTCGTTCCGTAGAACCAAGACAAGAGGTTATTGAAAATCCCGGACTTATCAAACTTGCTGAAAAGTATGGAAAAAGTGTAGTGCAGATTGTTCTGCGTTGGCTTATACAACAAGGTGTATCAATAATCCCAAAGACATGGAATCCTCAGCATCTAGAAGATAATATTAACATTTACGATTTTTCTTTGAGCGATGAGGATATGACAATTATAGATTCGTTAGATGAAGGAAAATTCTTGAATTATAATCCATATGGATTGATGTATAGTATTCCAAAAAAATATCGAGGATGGAAAGGCTTTGAATAAATAATAATTTGATAACTTATTTAATATTCAATTATGACACAAGAAGAAAAAATTGCATTGTTGGAAGACATGCTTGAGTTGGATGCAAACACTCTGACTCCTGAAACTGCTTTGGCAGACATTGAAGAGTACGATTCTATGGCTAAACTCTCTCTCATCGTATTGATGGACGAGGAGTGTGGCAAGAAGCTCACTGGTGAACAAATTCGTGAGTTCAAGACTGTTGGTGACATTCTCGCTTTCATGGGCTAATGTTGCAAGTCAAGAAAATCGTTGGCAAACTGCTTTCCTCGAACATGTATCTACTGTATGAAGAAGGCATTGCCGACTGCTATCTCATTGACATCGGAGACTCTTCTGCCCTTGCAGAGGAGTTGCCCGATGTCATGAATGTGAAGGGGGTGTTTCTGACTCATTCACATTTCGACCACATGGCTGGAATCAATGGCTTGTGCCAGATGTTTCCGGAATGTAAAGTATATACATCGGAGTATGGTAAGGATGCTTTGTTTTCCGATAAGAAAAACTTTTCTCTATATCATGAGCAATCGGTTATCTATAATGGTGATAAAGTGGAGGTGCTTCATAATGGAGATACTGTGGCATTATTCGAAGATACTGAACTCTATGTGATGGCAACCCCAGGACACTGTCCAAGTTGCCTGACATTCTACACAGAAAAGTACATCTTTACAGGCGATTCATATATACCGGAGGTTCTTGTAGTGACTAAATTGCCTAAGGGTAATCGCGCACTTGCAGAGGCTTCAAAAGAGAAAATTTTAAAGCTTTCCGAAGATCGAAAAATCATGGCTGGTCATGATAAGGACAATTGGATAAGCATGTTTTAGATTATGAAAACCGCATACGTATTTCTAGGTCAGGGAGCCTAGTTCGTAGTGATGGGTAAAGAGCTCTACGACAACTCGCCCAAGGCGAGAGAATTATTTGAAAAAGCCAATGAGATACTCGGGTATCACATTACCGACATCATGTTCTCAGGCACAGAAGAAGACCTCAAGCAAACCAAGGTGACACAACCGGCTGTGTTCCTGCATTCGGTGATTACTGCCCTCTGTATGGAGAATTTCCAACCTGCTATGACTGCCGGTCATTCGCTCGGTGAGTTCTCGGCTCTGGTGGCTGCCGGTGCGCTGGACGCAAGAAGTGAAGCAGATGATTGCCGATGGTGCCGAGGAGTTCATCGAGTGTGGCCTGGGTGCTGTGTTGACAGGTTTGATTTCTAAAATTCAGAAAAGCCTTGAGGCATAATGAATATTCTACCAATCAATAATTCTATCATGAACTCAGTAACCTATGTCCTCTATCGTGAGGATGTAGATTACTGTGTGTTGATTGACTGCGGAGAGAGGGAAACGCTTAAACCGGTTATTGAACGAATCGGCAAGAGCGTGAAGGCCGTTCTCCTTACCCATGGCCATTCAGATCATATCTATGGTCTTGTTGGTCTATTGCAGATGTATCCGGAAGCAGAAGTCTTTACGACTGAGTATGGGCATCTGGAATTGCAGAGTGATAGAAAAAATCTGTCGTTCTACCATGGCTACCCTTTTACTGTAATGGGCTATCATCAGAAAACATTAATAGGAGGTGAGGTTCTTCATTTTGAAGGACTGACGGATGTGGAGGTAATCGCCACTCCTGGTCACTCTCCCAGCTGTCTGTCTTATAAAATTTCAAGTTCCATGGCTTCAGAGTTCCATGGGTTCAAAGGAGTACTGTTCACCGGAGATGCTTATATCCCGGGAATTAATGTATTCACAAAATTTCCCAAAGCAAATAAGCAATTAGCAGAGGAATCACGCACCTTACTCTCGCAAATAGAGAGCGAAGGATATATCATATATTGTGGTCATCATGACTACGAGGATTTAGTAAAGTAAGTTATGTGTCTCTTTTGACCGCAATTGCATCATAGGGATGAGTGATTAGCGAGGAGTGATGACTATGACAGTTCTTACAGATTACAATGCGGTATGGTACAGGCTATCGGCCTAAGCATTGATTGAGAAAATTGGAAAGCTGATATGGGGTGCTGTAGCGAGACGACTTTTCGTGGAAAAAGATATTTTTGAACTCTCCGAACGAAATTAAGTATAACAATCAAAATATTTACTACTATGTCTGAAGAAAGAAAGACTATTTACCTCTGTCTGGCGCACATGTCGGAAGAGGGCTGGGAACAGAAATACGTCAAAGAGGCGTTTGACACGAACTGGGTGGTGCCGATGGGTCGCTACAATCTGCGTGGTTAAGCTCGCATTGAGAGTTATGAGCAGATGCTTGAACTGATTGATTTGGCTGAGGAAGATAGTTTCTTTGATTAAAATGATGTGGGGAGGCTATTAGCGAATGAAGAGTTGAATGTTACAAATCTTTCTCTGAATAGCATATAATTAACAAATAACTTGTGTTGAGCCATATTTGAACAAATTGAAGGTTTTACAATAATGATATGCTCAAGTGCTTTAATTGTCTCCGAGTTGTTCTGTGTCTGTGAATTATTGTTAACTTTGCCTGCAAATTAAATTAACTAAAATCGTGAATACAAAGAAAGTTGCTCTTATTACAGGAGTTACGGGGCAAGATGGTTCGTATCTTTCAGAGTTTTTGCTCGAGAAAGGATACGAGGTACATGGAATAATTCGTCGGTCATCGGTCGATTACCGTGAGAGAATTGCTCATTTGGAAGGCAAACCGAATTTTCATCTCCATTTTGGAGATATGGGAGACTCGATGTCTCTCATTAAGGTTGTCGGAGCGGTGCGTCCGGACGAGATTTATAACCTTGCTGCACAAAGTCATGTGCAAGTCTCTTTCGATTCTCCTGAGTTTACTGCCGATGTTGATGCTACGGGTGTACTCAGAGTGTTGGAAGCTGTGAGAGCGTGCGGACTTGAAAAGACTTGCAGGATTTATCAGGCTTCCACATCTGAACTTTATGGCAAAGTGGAAGAAGTTCCACAAAATGAGAATACTCCTTTTCACCCTTACTCTCCATACGCAGTTGCAAAGCTCTATGGCTTTTGGATTGTTAAGGAGTATAGAGAAGCATACAATATGTTTTGTTGTTCGGGTATTCTCTTCAACCACGAATCGGAAAGACGGGGAGAAACTTTTGTAACTCGCAAGATTACTCTTGCAGCAGCCCGTATCGCACAGGGACATCAAGATTGTTTGTATCTTGGCAATCTTGACTCTTTGAGAGATTGGGGATATGCCAAAGATTATGTTGAATGTATGTGGTTGATTTTGCAAAATGACAAACCCGAAGACTTTGTCATTGCAACGGGAGTTCAGCACTCTGTAAGAGAGTTCACTACTCTTGCATTCAAACATGTGGGGATTGAGTTGAGGTTTGAAGGTGACGGAGTAGATGAAAAGGGAATATGTATCGCCGTGAGTGCTTCTGCACCACAAAGCCTTGTCGGCAAAACTCTTGTTGCAGTCAGTGAAGATTTCTACCGACCAACAGATGTTGTAAACCTTTGGGGAGACCCGACCAAAGCCAAAGCCAAGTTGGGTTGGAATCCCAACAAGACATCGTTTGAGGAATTGGTAAAAATCATGGTAGAACATGATATGGCAAAGGTAGCCTCGGAGGGAGCTGCAGCCAAGGTGAGAACCAACCTTGCAGAATATTTGGAAAAGGGAATTGTAAAATAGTTGATATGATGGAGAAAAATTCCAAAATATATGTTGCAGGACATCGTGGCATGGTTGGTTCGGCAATAGTACGTGAACTTGAACGTCAAGGATATAACAATATTATCACAAGAACACATAAAGAACTCGACCTTACTCGTCAGTGTGAGGTCGAGCAATTCTTTGCAGAGGAGAAACCCGAATATGTATTCCTTGCAGCAGCAAAGGTAGGCGGAATTGTTGCCAATCAAACTGCTCTTGCAGACTTTATGTACGAGAATATGATACTTGAAATGAATGTCATTCACTCTGCATGGCAAAATGGTTGCAAGAAATTGGAATTTCTTGGTTCTTCGTGTATTTATCCTCGTATGGCTCCTCAGCCGATGAAAGAAAGCTGTCTGCTCACCTCCGAACTTGAAAAGACCAATGAAGCATACGCTCTTGCCAAAATCAGCGGTTTGAAATATTGTGAATATCTCAATAAACAGTACGGTACAGACTATATTTCGGTCATGCCTACCAACCTTTACGGACCTAATGACAACTATCACCCTACACACTCTCATGTATTGCCGGCATTGATACGCCGATTTCATGAAGCAAAAGAGGCAGGAGCGAAAGAGGTAACTTGCTGGGGTGATGGTACACCGATGAGAGAGTTCCTATATGTCGATGATTTGGCAAACTTGTGTGTGTTCCTTATGAATAATTACAGCGGAGACGAAACGGTAAACGCAGGTACGGGAAAAGAAATATCAATCAAGAACCTTACGGAATTGGTTGCAAAGGTGGTTGGTTACAAAGGAAAGATTTTATGGGATACAACCAAACCCAACGGAACGCCACGTAAGCTACTTGATGTATCAAAAGCAACTCTCTTAGGTTGGAAGTACAAGACAGAGCTTGAAGAAGGAATACGCCTTTCTTATCAAGACTTTCTTTCCAATCCTATGAGAGCAGAACGATAGTTGTAAATAATCAATACGATATTTGTGAGACTTTCTTAAACGCATATCTATAATTTATATTGAATACAAAATGAAAGAAGAACGTAAGATGATTTATCTCTGTCTTGCTCACATGAGTGAGGAGGGTTGGGAACAGAAATATGTAAAGGAAGCGTTTGATACTAATTGGGTTGTACCTATGGGACCTAATGTGAACGCTTTTGAGAATGAGCTTGAAAAGTTTGTCAATCGCCGAGGCAATGATTTTGAAGATCTTAGCCGCAAGGTCGTTTGCTTGTCGGCAGGCACGGCGGCGGTTCACCTTGCTTTAATAGCTTGTGGGGTTAAGGCAGGCGATGAGGTACTGGTACAGAGCTTTACTTTTTGTGCATCAAGTCACCCTATTACTTATCTTGGAGCAAAACCTATCTTTGTGGGTTCGGAAAATGAAACATGGAACATGGATCCTGTGCTGCTGGAGAAGGCTATCATCGACCGCAAGGAAAAGACCGGTAAATATCCCAAGGCAATCATTCCGGTAGCTCTATATGGAATGCCATATCGCATAGATGAGATTATGATAATCGCAAACAAATATAATATACCTGTCATAGAAGATGCTGCCGAGGGAATGGGCTCGCGTTTCAATGGGCAGGTGCTCGGTACATTCGGAAAGTACGGTGTGCTCTCGTTCAATGGCAACAAGATGATTACGACTTCGGGTGGTGGTGCTCTTGTTTGCCAAAGTGCAGAACAGGCAGAAGAGATTATGTGGTACGCAACACAAGCTCGAGATGCCTACCCTTACTATCAACATACCGCAATAGGTTTCAACTATCGGATGTCAAATGTTTGTGCAGGCATTGGAAGAGGTCAGATGACGGTGATAGACTCTCATATTGCACACCACAAACATGTGCAAGCTCTTTATGAAGAGTTGCTTTCTGATATAAAGGGAATACATATTCACAAACAGCCTGCCGACGCTCGATATGACTCTAATTTCTGGCTTTGTTCGGCAACAATAGACTCTGATGTAAAGATAAAAGGTCAGGAGAATGCCTACAAAGAAGTAATAAAGACTGCAGTTGGAGGAGCAGCAGGGGTGATACATCAGGTCGATAGTGCAACAACCGATTGCCAGCCGAACGAAAACGTCGAAGCTCTCAGAGTTTTCATGCTAAACAAAAAGATTGAATGCCGTCCTGTATGGAAACCAATGCACAAACAGCCGGTGTATGACAATGCTGTTGTATTTACCAACAAAGTGGAGGAGGATATATTCAAGAGGGGATTTTGTCTGCCTGCCGGACCATACGTCAGCGACGAAGATGTCCGCTACATTGTCGAAAGCATAAAGGAAGCAATTGCATAGTGCATACTTCCGAAAGAAAGAAAATTACTATATTTGCACAAAAAAAACTAATGATGGACGATAATGCAATGCAGAAACTCTCTTATGGGCTGTTTGTTGTTACTGCTCATGAGGGAGGTAAGGACAATGGTTGTATAACCAATACGGTTTCGCAAGTAACAATCAAACCTAACCGCATCACCTTGGTGGTCGATAAGAGTAACTACACTCATGACATGATTGTTCGCACAGGAGAGTTCAATGTTTCAATTCTTTCAGAAGATGCTTCGTTTGATACTTTCAAACATTGGGGTTTTCAGAGCGGAAGAACGATAGATAAGGCGGCAGGAATTGAGTTTTCTCGTGCTGACAATGGGGTTATCTATATCACAAGTGGCGTAAATGCGGTTCTCTGTGCCAAGGTGGACGATACAATAGACCTTGGAACTCACAGCCTCTTTATAGCATCGGTTGAAGAGGCGTTTTGCCTCAATGAAACCCCTTCGGCAACCTATACTTACTATCATGAACATATCAAACCTGCACCGGAGAAACCCAAGAAGAAAGGTTGGATATGTGTAATCTGCGGATACATATACGAAGGAGAAATTCTGCCTGAGGACTATATTTGTCCGCTATGCAAACACCCGGCTTCCGATTTCAAACCATTGGAATAGAAGGAGTATTTGTTTGTAATGCAATGAAGCAACTGCCGAACATATTGACAGGGTGCAGGATTTTGTTCTCTGTTGCACTGATTTTTGTTCCCTTGTTCGGATTGTGGTTCTTTGTTCTCTACATTGCAGCAGGGCTGACCGACATTGCCGACAGCATTGCTGCAAGACATCTTGATGCAGAAAGCAGATTTGGAGCATTGTTTGACAGCTTTGCAGACGTGTTCTTCCTTATAATCTGCACAATTAGAATACTGCCTGTTCTATCCATTGACAGATGGTTGTGGATTTGGATGTTGATTATAGTACTCATAAAGATAGTCAGTATGATTTCCGCCTTGGTATATAAACATAGTCTTGTGATGTTGCACACCCCGGCATGGAAAATCTGCGGAGGCTTGCTTTTCCTTTTACCTTTGACGAGAAACATCATACCTTTTGAAACATACTCATCAATCATCTGTTGCCTTGCTACCTTTGCAGCAATACAAGAAGGACACATGATAAGACAAAACAAATAGACTTCTTCACATATTTTTAATACAAACACATTTGACGAAAAACGGCTTGCCGTTTTGGTGTAACAAACGCCGAAATGAAAATAAATCGGTTGTTTTACTACACCAAAACGGCATTTTTTTTTGCCTTTGAAAGCCATGATAATTACTTAAAATTCAATAAAGTGTCCTTAGGCATGTCTCTTTTTTGTGAAAAAAATTGGAGAGGGGAGGTAAAAACAGTATCTTTGCTGAATTAAAAAACAATTAAAAACAAAAATGTTAGCTTTATGAGAAAATTTCTATCTTTGATTGTGATGGCGATAGCCTTAGCAATTCAGCTGCAGGCACAGTATGTCCTGACAGTAGGAGATGAAAACTCGACCACAAATAACTATGGTCCTATTCACTCCTACTATTACAACAGTTTCAGTGAGGTGATTTACCTTGCCACCGAGTTGATGCCCGGAGATATTACGGCTATTTCCTATCAGTATTCGGCTTCTGCTCAACTGATTGACCCCAATCCTGTCATCTATATGGCAGAGGTTGAACGTACATCTTTCTCATCAAATTCTGATTGGGATACAACGCAATTAACAGAGGTCTATTCGGGAGGAAGCGTAACTTACAGCCAAGGCTGGGTTACTATAAGTCTTACCACTCCTTTCTCCTATTCGGGAAACGGCCACCTGCTTGTGGCATACAACAGTTCGAGAACTTCCATTTCTCAGTCGAAGTACTTCAAACAAACAAATACTTCCGACAACAAGATGATTATGAATTTTGATGACGATACTCCAATATCCGTAACCAATCCGGGTACAGGCGGAGAAAAACAAGTGTATGCAAGAAGACCTAACACAAGGTTTACATTCTCTTTGGGAGCAGACTTTTGTTATCCTCCCGTGTCGTTGGTGGTAAGCAATGTTCTTTCGGACGAAGCTACCATTTCGTGGAGTGCGTCCGATGCTTCTTCAACCACTTTCGGCTTGGAGTACAAACAGGCTTCAGAAGACACTTGGACGGTTGCGGCAAGCTCAATCACCGATACTTTTTACACCTTGGCAGGTCTTGTTTCTCTGACCGATTATGACGTAAGGGTGTATGCTGTTTGTCCCGATGAAAACAGTGCATACACAAGTGGCTCGTTCCGCACAACTCCTTCGCAAGACGACTACATTCCCATACCTTATACAGAGACATTTGACGATCCAAATAACATGACTTCATGGACCACAATAGCAAGCGGAAACAACAACTGGTACATCGGTACTGCCGAAAATTGTTCAACAGACGAAGAAGGCAACCCTGTTGCAGGAGGAAGTCTCTATGTGAGCAACGATAACGGCGTAACTGCAAGTTATACCAACAATGCAGTTTGCAGAACTTATGCATACGCATATCTTTCTTTGCAGGAGGATACACGTTACGGCTTGCAATTTGATTGGAAAGGTGGCGATGATTACAGCGGTCAGTACATTTACGACTATTTGAAAGTGTATTTGGTTCCGCAAGACTACGAATTGCTTCCCGGCAGTTTGCCAAATGAGAGTTACGCATTGAGCGACAAACTCGGAAAAGCAACAACTTGGACAAGAGAAAGCATCACACTCTCCGATTTGACAACCGGTGTATATAAAATTGTGTTTGCATGGTTCAACGATAATATGTATGGTGCTGCAGCTCCCGTTGTAGATAATTTCTCGATTTCCGAAATGGAATGTCTCCCTGTCGATTCAATTCGAGTTGTTTGGACAGAGGGTGCAACGAGTGTGAGTGCAGAAGTGAGTGTATATAGCGACAATGACGATGCAACTTACGAATTGGAGTACAAAACATCTGCAGAGGAACAATGGACACAAATAAGCGGACCAAGTCCTTTTATAATTGATGATTTGTTGTACGGAACTCAGTACTTTTTCAGAGCAACTTCTGCTTGTTCGGGTGGCGACTATTCTGTTGTTTCAGGAGAACAATTTTTCTACTCTCCGTGTTCGACAATTCAATTACCATACGTACAAGGATTTGAAGATGACTTCATTGACCCTGACGGCGTAACATCGAACAAAGCAGCACCTTTGTGTTGGCTCAATGTCAATGGAGGTGCGGTAGGTTATGCTTTCAGCCGTATGGAAAGCAATGCTTTGTCGGGTTCTGGAGCTTTGTATTATGCAGGTTCTTTTTCCGGAATAACCACAAGTGTATTTAGCGATTGGTTGATAAGTCCTGTTGTAAACCTTACGGGTAATGAGCAGTTTATCTATAATATCCGCTTGCAGACAGGCAGCAATACAAGCGTTCCAAAGCCTACAATAGATATTATGATATGCGATGTGAGCCAAACGGATGTTGCATCTATGTCGGACACATCTCGTTTCACCCTTGTCAGAAGTATCAATCATGACAATCTTACTGCAACATACGAAGAAGTAGTCAGTGTTTTGTCTGCACATACCGGTCCTGCACGTATTGCAATCGCGGTGAGAAACAACACTCAGTCGTTCTATCTTGATAATTTGACAATAGAGGCAATACCTGCCTGCCCTCCTATATATAGTTTGTCGGCAAGTGCAGTTTCCGAAAACTCACTCTATGTCAGCTACTACAATGAAAATATTGGCACTTCGGGAGTTATAATAGCTTATGAAGATGCAGCCGAAAATTTGACTTTCAATCCGGAAAATGCAACCACACAATTTGTGGCACAAGGTGCAGAAATGCCTGTTTTAATATCGGGTTTGGAACCCGGAACTACATATCTTATTGCGGCAAAACAAGCCTGCGAAGAAGGCACATACTGCAATGCTGTTACGGTTACTCTTCCTGATGCAATAGTTACTCTTCCGTATAATCAAAATTTTGACGATGCAGAATCAGAGCATGGCTTTGTCTTTACAGGAGCAGGAGCAAATCTTTGGGCTGTGGGTACGGCTCAAAACAATACAACGGACGAAAATGACAACTTGACCGAAGACGGAAGAGCTTTGTACATCAGCAACGACAATGGAGCAACGGCGGCTTATAACGAGAACGTTCTTTCGACAGCATACGCCACATCGCCTGTAATATCTTTCGGAGAAGCTCTCAACTACAATCTTTCGTTTGATTACAAAGTAGGTGGAGAAGATGGCTATGACTATCTTGATGTGTTTTTGGTACCATACGGAGCTGAGGTTTCAAACAACTATCGAATTTTGAACCACCAATCTTCTGCCTCTCCTTCATGGCAAACTTTTGAAACCACTTTGCCGTCGTCTTATTCCAACGGAATATATAGTTTGGTGTTCTATTGGAAGAATGACGGCTCTGAATCGGACAGCTCTCTCGGAGCAGTGATTGACAATATCCGTATAAGCGGCATAAATTGCGGACTTGTCAATTCTGTTTCTGCAACATTGGTTGAAGCATCGGAGGGAGGCAACTCATCATCGATAATAGTCAATTTCGTTGATGACAATCCCGAAACATCGGGAGTAACCTACGTTTTGAAATACAAGCACTCTCAAGAAGCAAATTATACAACGGTATCAGGCTTGTCGGTAAGCGATTTTCCTTATACAATAGGAAATGTTGTAAGCGGAACGTCTTACACAATAGCTGTTGCATCGGTTTGTTCGGACGGAGTACAAACTAATTTTGCACAAACAAATGTAATTGTTCCTTGCAGCGTCAATTCTCTTCCGTGGACAGAAAACTTCGAGTTTAATCCGTTTGGAGATGTTTCATGTTGGGAAAGAAAATCGGGTCTTCTTCCTTCTGAGGGAATAGTTCAAAGCTCATCTTTGACGGACGGAAGTCGTTTTGACTACAATGCAAATGACCAAAACATTGTGGCAAACATCTATTCCACTTCTTTCCACCATTGGTTGATTTCTCCTTCGTTTGATTTTGGAGACGGCTCGACAACATACGCTTTGTCTTTCAGTGCGATGGTGCAAGGCTATAATGGAGGAAATGCACAAGCTGCTTCGGACGACAAATTTGCCGTTTTGATTTCCACAGACGGCGGATTGAGCTGGGATTTGGCAAATGCACTCATCTATGCCGATGCTGATACAGACACAGAACATAACTATTCAGATTTGTTTGACCAATGGACAACTCAAATCGTTCAGTTGGTCGATAATCAAGGCAACCCATTGAGCGGAATTGTGAAGTTTGCGTTTTATGGCGAGAGTTCGGAGGATAATGCAGACAATAACTTGTTTATAGACAATGTTGCAATTTCGGTGTGGAACGATTGCTTGCAGCCTGGTAATGTTGCCGTATCGAATGTTTCCGCGACAAGTGCAGACATTACCTTTACAACACTCGGAGAGAATACTTCATGGGAGTATGTATTGGCAGAGGGAGACCATGCAGACCTTTCGGCAGCAACACCTGTTGCCTTTACTTCTGCAAACCACTCTTTGCAAATCACAGGACTTGCCCCTCAAACAACATACTCCTTGGCTGTGAGAAGTAATTGTGGAACTTCTTATTCAGATTGGTCGGAGATAGTGGTATTTACTACTCTTGTTGAGCTTCCGATAGTTACAACGCTTGAAGCAACCGAAGTAACTCACTCGGCGGCAACCCTTAACGGAACAATCACAGCAGGAAGTGAGCCAATCACAGAACAAGGATTCATGTATAAGTCAGCTACAGCAGCAGAGTGGACAAGTGTTTCGGCAACAGGTGAAACGATGAGTGCAACTCTTACAGACCTTGTCGCAGAGACAACTTACGAATACAAAGCATTCGCAACCACAGAGAGCGGCACGATAGAAGGAGAGGTTATGAGCTTCACTACAACCATAGCACCTATTGTTGCTCCAACCGTTACAACACTCGAGGCAACCGAAGTAACTCATGAAAGTGCTACTTTGAACGGAACGATTGCAGCAGGTAGCGAGGCAATCACAGCACAAGGCTTCATGTACAAGGCAACCACGGCAGCCGATTGGACAACAGTGGCAGCTGAAGGAACGGCAATCACTGCAACAATCAATGGTTTGACACCTGAAACCGAGTATGAGTACAAAGCCTTTGCAACCACCGAGAGCGGAACAGTAGAAGGAAACGTAGTTCTCTTCACTACTCTTGCAAACTCAGGCTTGAACTCAGCAGAGGGAGCAGTCGCAACAATGACCGTTTACCCTAACCCTGCAAGCGAAAGAGTGATAATAGCAGTGAGCGGAGTTGAAAGCGGAGCGAAGATAGTTGTAAGCGATATGCAAGGACGTATCATTCTAAGCGATAACATGACAAGCGAAACTTACGAATTGTCAGTTGCAAACATGACAAGCGGCGTTTATTACATCAGAGTGATAGACGGAGCTTCAATCCACACACAAAAGTTGATTGTTGAGTAAGCAATTAATAAATAGAATTTCTTCAATTAAGGGGCGAAACTTTCGGGTTTCACCCCTTTTTTTGTGCAATTTGCAAAAAAGCATAAACCGCAAGAGTTACCTCCTTGCAGATAGTTGATTTTCAAACTCTTCATTTTGTTCCGAATAGAACGGCGTTTCGTTAATGTCAAAACGCCGTTTTGTTTTTCGCAAAACGCCGTTTTATCCGAATAAATCGGCGTTTTGCTTTGAGAGACTTCAACAAGTGCAAAATTGAGCTTTGAAATAGTGGTTGTTGCTTGGGGATTTGTCATTTGTCGCTTGATTTTTTTCTTTTCTTTTTTGTGGTAATGTGCCGAGCACCGGGGTAATTGGAAAATTTAATACTCCTTGTAAATCAACAAACTACGCTTTCAAGCAAAAAGTGTGCCAAAAAACAATAAAAGAAATGTAGTTTTATTATCATTTGAACTTTCTTTCGGAAAATTTGGTTGTTTGACAAAAGTTTTATATCTTTGAAGCGTCAAAAACGATTATTCACAAAAACATTCAGAGGCTATGAAAAGATTATTTTCTTTAATTGCTTTGTTGCTGTTTTTCGCAACTCAGCTGTCGGCACAAATCACAATAACCGTCGGAGACGAAAACTCGGGACTTATAGGTTATTGTCTGTTGTATCCCGGATACTCAAACAGTCTTTGTGAAGTGGTGTATCTTTCGAGCGAACTGCTCCCGGGAGAGATTAGCTCGATTTCCTATCAGTACGGAAGCTCAACATCGTTTATCGACCCCAACCCTCATATTTATATGGCGGAGGTTTCGCGAACTTCATTCTCAAATATTTACGATTGGGAGACGGAAGCCATGACGGAAGTCTATTCGGGAGGAAGCATAACCTACAATCAGGGTTGGAATACGATAGAACTTACAACACCTTTTTTCTATTCGGGAAACGGAAACCTTGTTGTGGTTTACAAAAGTCACATGGAAACACTTCCCGAATGGTCATGGTGGATGTTCAATGTCGATCAAACGTCTGATTTTCAAATGCTGATGAATTATGACAACAACTATTCGCCTTTGGGAGTTGTGCCTGACGGAACGTCGGGTCATTATGGTATATCTATGAGCAGACCAAATACAAAATTTACCATAAACTTGGAAGAGAGCTTTTGTCTTCCTCTCAGAAGTGCAACGGTCAGCAGTCTCAGTCCAAACCAAGCTACAATATCGTGGAACAGGTTTGATGCTCAGTCTTCAACCTTTGGTTTGGAATACAAACCTGCGGAAAGTGATGATTGGATTTTTGAAAGCAGTTCGATTACCGACACTTTTTATGTTTTGTCAGACCTTTCCTCTTTGACCGATTATGATTTCAGAGTTTATACTGTTTGTTCGGAGAACATAAGCAGCTATTGCGTCGGAGAGTTCTCAACTTTTGCTTCGGAGGAAGATTGTTTTCCCATTCCTCACAAGGAGACTTTCAATGACGAAGACGAACTTACCAATTGGAGAATGTTGCAAGGAGGAGAGAATGCCTGGTACGTAGGTGATGCGGATAACATTGATGTAGATGCGCTTGGCAATCCTGTTTCGGGAGGCAGCCTTTATATCAGCAGCACTAACGGAGACGATGCAAGCTATGACAACACTGTCGAATGTATAAGCTATGCTTACACTTATGTGTCTTTGCAGGCAGGTAACGAGTACGGATTGCAATTTGCATGGAAGGGTGGCGATGATGTCTTTGGCAACAATCGTTATCGTGATTACTTGTCGGTATATTTACTTCCCGAAGATTATGAATTAAGAACCAATTCTTTGCCAAACGCAGGAGTTGTATTGGCATCAAGTCTTGGAGGTGCAAGTTCTTGGCAGCAGAAAAGTATGTATATTTCCGACCGACCGACAGGTGTTTACAAACTTGTGTTTGCGTGGTATAACAATAACAATGGTTACGGCTCTGTTGCAGCAGAGGTAGATGACGTTTACTTTACCGACCTCGGCTGCAAGGTTGTGGATTCTATCAGGGTTGCGTGGACAAACGAAATAGAGAGTGTGAGTGCAGAGGTGAGTGTGTTCAGCAACAACAACTATGTGTCCTATCTGTTGGAATACAAAACGGAAGAAGATGCCGAGTGGAATAGTGTAAACAGCATGAGTCCGATGATAATCAATAACTTGATGCACAACACTAAGTATTATTTCAGGGCAACTCCGATTTGCGAAAACTCAGAATACTCCATTCTTTCGCAGGAGTGGTTCTTCATTTCTCCGTGTCAGTATGCTGAAATTCCATATTTCCAAGGATTTGATGACGAATTTGTGACAACGGACGGAGTTTGCTCAAATACAAGTACCCTTCCTTGTTGGTACAATATCAATGGCGGAAGCAATGGCAGTTATTTCTCGAGACGATCAGAATATACGCTTTCGGGAGCAGGTTCTTTGTTCTATCGCGGACGTCTGTACTCGGGTAATAACCCTGTTTTCAGCGATTGGTTGATAAGTCCGGTGTTTAACCTTACGGGCAATGAACAATTATCATACAGTATATGCTTTTTGCCAAATCCGTCAATTGTTCAACCTGCACCGATTATTGATATTTTCATTTGCGATGTCAGCAGTGAAGATATTGCATCGATGTCCGACACATCGCGTTTCACCCTTGTGAGAAGTATCAATCATGCAGGTCTTGGCAACACTTACCAAGAGGCAGTTGCTGTTTTGTCGGAATATGTCGGTCCTGTGAGAATTGCAATAGCTGTAAGGAACGATACAGGTAGTTTTGCCATAGATAACTGGAGAGTAAGCACAATACCGCCTTGTCCTCCGATATATGATTTTTCGGCAGTGGCGTCTTCCGAATCGTCGGTTGCAATTAGCTACTATCCGATGAACATAACAGAAGCAGGAGTTACGATTGCCTATCAGGAGACAGGTGGTGGAACGCCTTTCAATCCTGCAACGGCAACTCTCCTAACCGTCGAACAGGGTGCATATTTGCCGATAATAATTTCGGGTCTTACTCCCGGAGGAACTTATACCTTTGCAATGAAACAATCTTGTGAGGGAGGATTTTACGGAAGCCCTGTTTCGGTCAGCCTTCCTCTCTCGACAGAATTGTTGCCTTACGTTCAAAACTTTGATGTTGCAGAAGAAGAACACGGATTTACCTTTGTGGGAACGGATGTCAATGTTTGGACAGTCGGTAATGCTGCAAACAATACAACAAATCAAGACGGCGAGTTGGTAGCAGGCGGAAGAGCATTGTATGTAAGCAATGACAACGGCATAAGTGCTACCTACACCGCTACCGCTTCTGCAACTTGTTATGCCATAAGCCCTGCAATATCCTTTGGAGAGGCAGATAATTTCCTCCTTTCGTTTGATTACAAAGTCGGAGGGGATAGTTATGACAACCTGAGTGTATATCTGCTGCCTTATGGTGAGGGAATTTCGGACGTATATAGGATAATGATGCCGACCTATTCCTATCAACCTTCTTGGAAAGACACAACCATGATATTGTCTTCTGACTATTCTGACGGAATATATCAGTTGGTGTTCTATTGGACCAACGATCAATACGGAGGATCTCAACTCGGGGCAATAATTGACAATATCAGCATAAATGCAATGCATTGCGATTTTATTCATTCTGTATCTGCAACATTGGTTGAGGAAGAAGACGGAGACAATCCTCAAGAGATTATAATAGATATTACGGATAACAATAGCGATTTGGTGGGAGCGACATATATTTTGAAGTATCGTACTTCCCAAGATGAGGATTTCACGGTTTTGACAGACTTGTTGCCGAGTGATTTCCCATACACCTTGACACCGGTTGAACATTCGACGAAATATACAATCGAAGCAGCTTCTGTTTGTCCCGACGGCTTGGAAACGCCTTTTGTACAAACAACCCTCATTGTTCCTTGCGGCATCAATTCTGTTCCTTGGACTGAGGACTTTTCTCGCAATCTTTATACAATTCAGCCCTCATGTTGGACAAGAGTGTCGGGAACAGTTCCTGAAAGCGGCATTATTCAAACTCCACCGCAGCCAACCACAGCAAATTTCACCTACGAAAACAGTACAATCGGCACTGACTATGTTACAGCACTCAGGGTTAATATGAGCGGAAACCGCAATGAGTGGTTAATATCGCCTTCGATAGATTTGGAAGACGGTTCTACAACCTATGGTTTGTCTTTCAATATGATGAGATTAGGACCTGTCATAAGCGATCCTAATGTCAAGTTTATTGTTCTCTTCTCTACTGACAATGGTTTGACGTGGGATATGGCTGATGCACATATTTATGGCAACGAAGATGAGAATGCAAATTTCCACTTGTCCGATGTGGGAGGCAGTTGGATAAGGCAAATCGTCAAATTGGTCGATCAGGAGAACAATCCTTTTGAAGGAAATATAAAATTTGCTTTTCATGTCGCAAGCAGTTCGATATATAATGCCAGCTATTTGTTAATTGACGACATTGCAATCGAACAATGGGCAGATTGTTTGCAACCTCAAAATCTTGCTTTGATAGGTTTAGGTCCTACAACCGCAGATATATCCTTTACAGAGCTTGGAAGTTCTACCCAATGGGAGTATGTTTTGACTCAGGGTGAGAATACAACTCCCGACAGCGGCACACCTGTTGCTTTCTCACAAGCCTCTGTTCCGTTACATCTTGAAGGTCTCAGCCCTCAAACAACATACACATTGGCAATAAGAAGCAACTGTTCGGGTAACTATTCCGATTGGTCGGAAGCAATAGTGTTTACCACATATTCGGCAGTGGCATCAATACCTTATAGTACCGATTTTGAAGACGAAACAGAGAATGCAACATGGAACTTTGGCGGTTTTGTCAATGTAAATGCTTGGGCAATAGGTTCTGCAACATTTGCAGGAGAAGAAGCAAGCGGTCACTCTGCATACATATCCAGCAACGGAGGACAAAGCTATGGTGCAACGTATGGTTATCAGCAGATTTACTCATATATGTGGAAAGACTTTGACTTCGGCACGGGAGAAGATGTTTTTGAACTTTCGTTCGATTGGAAAGGTATTGGAGCGTATTATTCTGCCACAACTATCATGGGAGGACTTGCAGTGCTTGTTCAAGACCCCGACGACCCTGTTCCTTCAACAATAAACTCACCTTTTCCGAGCCAAGTCGTTATAGTGTTGTACAACGGCACAGATTGGGCAAACGCAAGAGTGGCTCTGCCACAGCTTTCGGGCGTAAAGCGATTGATATTCTATTCATGGGGACTTTATTCTACTCCCGAAAGAGCGGCTACACCTCCTGCAATAGACAATATATTGATAGATGAGCCGGTTTGTCCTGCACCTTACTCGCTCATTGCGACAAATCAAACTCAAACAACGGCAGACCTGTTTTGGGAAGGAATTGCAGACAGCTACATAATACAATACAAATCTTCCTCCGACACAGAATTTACAACCGTAACTACAAGTGATAATCAATATACACTTACAGAACTCGAACCAACAACAAGATATGTACTCTCGATTCAGGGAGTTTGTGGCACAGACCTTTCAATCGTTTCAGATTCTCTTGTGTTCAAGACATCTTGTTACGATGAGCCAATCATAGAATATCCTTATGAAGAAGGATTTGAAGAAAATTTGGACTGCTGGAACGTGATAAATACTTTGCCAAATGCGTCTTGGGCGATTACATCGAACGGTAACTATTCGAGAGGTCCGCATAGCGGCAATGGTATGGCGGCTTTTACATATTATTACCAATCCTCGGCATCTTCCACCTTGATTTCTCCTGCGTTCTATTTCTATGGAGAAATGCAGTTGTCGTTTTGGATGTTCAAAGCACCAAACCAAAACACCAACAACAACCGTCTCGAAGTCTATGCCAACAATGTATCCTCAGAAATAGGAGCAACACTTCTGACAAGCATCGTTCAAGACGGCACTTACGTTTGGGAAGAAGTCCAAATCAACATTCCTGACACCATGACAGGACCTCACTACCTTATATTTAAGGCATCTACCGATGTAACTTCTTATATCTTTATTGATGATATGACCTTGTCGGTTATCGGCGGTTCAGTTCCGTGCGATGCACCATCGGAATTGAGTGCCGTTGCGGTCGGTTCTTCCTCTGCAACCCTCTCTTGGAGTGGAGAAGTTCCGGAATATGAGGTTCGATTGAACAATGGCAACATTTCCACCCTTTCAGATACAACCATTTCGTACACCAACCTTGCCCCCGAGACCGATTACACCTTCAAAGTAAGAGCAGTGTGTGGCAACAATATGCATTCTGAATGGGTAACAATCTTGTTTACCACCTTGGAGAGAGAAAACGAAATAGTACCTCCGAGTGTTGTAACACTTGCAGCAACGGAAATTACCAATGAAGGGGCAACCTTGCACGGCACAATCGTTGCAGGCAGCGAGGAAATCACCGACAGAGGCTTTAAGTATAGGGCAACCGGCTCAACAGCTTGGGAAACCATACCGGCGGTAGGCAATGCCATGACGGCAACACTTCACTATCTGAACCCTTCAACAGCCTACGAATACACAGCCTTTGCCACAACACCGAGCGGAACAACCGAAGGAGCAACAATATCTTTCACAACAATGCAAATGGGACTGAACTCTGCCGAAAGCACAAGCCATTCAATAACTATTTACCCTAATCCTGCAAGCCGGAGTGTAACAATTTTGGCAGGAGGAGTTGAAAGCGGAGCGAAGATAGTTGTAAGCGATATGCAAGGACGTATCATTTTGAGCGATGACATGACGAGCGAAACTTACGAATTGTCAGTTGCAAACATGACAAGTGGCGTTTATTACATCAGAGTGATAGACGGAGCTTCAATATACACACAAAAGTTGATTGTAGAGTAAGTAATTAACTAATAGAATTTCTTCATTAAGGGGCGAAACTTTCGGGTTTCGCCCCTTTTTTTGTGCAATTTGCAAAAAGCATAGTAACAAATTGAGAAAATAAGTCGCCGTTTCACGAAAATAAAACGCCATTTTGGTCGAACAAAACGCCGATTTATTTCACCAAATCGGCGAGTTATTTTTGCCAAGAATTTGAAAAGAAAATCAAACTCTCTAAAAAGCATGGATAATTGTTGATAAACAGATATTTACAGCAGTTTCGAAGGTGGTAAATCAAGAAAAATCAAAAAAATTTGCTCTTAGGTGTTTACTTTTTCGCAAATTTGCTGTCTGTAAGGTTGAACATAAATAAATCGGAGGGCAGTTGCACTCGGTAAAATGAGTAAAACAAATACCAACCATTATGAAAAACAAGATTTTTAGCATTATTTGTGCTGTTTTATTCGGCTTTGGTGCATTTCCTCAGAGCCAAGAAATTGAATACGACACCATTATTTATTTCCCTTCGACCATTTTAGAATGTCCGATGCTCTTTGACACGGCTGCAAACAGAGTTTTCCTCAACAATGGCGGCTATGACACTCTCTCACCTTTGGGTTGGTTTCACCCTAATTATCATTCCTTTGGAAGATTATCCGATTTGAAGATACATTGTAACATGGATGTACCGTATAATCCGGGCATACATTTGGCTAAGGTGGTAGGTCATCAAAGTTTGCCGGGCATAAGGAGTTTTGCTCAGCCGTATTATCTGCCCGATTTGGACACTGCTGCCTTGATAATAGGAGTTGCGGCAAAGATTTACGGAGATCGTCCGCCTATGAGTACCGTTCCTCACTTCTTTTTGTACAATGCTCAGGGCAACAGGGTCGATAATTGTCCTATTACTTACATGAAGCCTACGGGTGCTGAGCCTCCGTATATTTGGAATAATCCTTGGGATTGCGAACTACGCTATTATATGTTCCAACACCAACACAAAATGCAGGCATTCTCGATTGCGTACGACAAAAACCATACTTATTATGGAGAATACGCCAATGTGCCGTACGAGTTTGACCATACAATGGCTTTTGAGGGCGGATTGAAAGACGTTCCCTATCATCACATCTGTGCTTTTGAAGATCACGGTTGCTATGAGTATATGCCGCCGTTCTATTTGATGTATGATGCAGATAGCTGGGTGCGATTTGACCAAGATACTATTTATTCGTATTACCGCAAGATGCAAATAGGCTTTTATCCTATCATCTTAGTGCCGAAAACTCACGACGTCGGAATGAGTGAAGCTGAGCTTTCGCAACATTGTAACCTTGTTCCGAACCCTGCTTCTACCTATTGCAAGGCAATAAGTCGCTACAAGATTGAAAGGGTTGAAGTGTTTGACATGGGAGGAAGGCTGATTGTGGAAGCCAAGCCGAACGATTATGAATACTTCTTCGACTTCGATGTGTTCAATTCGGGAATGTATGTGGTGGTAATCCACACCCCGAAAGGCAAGACAAGCAAACAATTGATTGTAAACAAATAGGTAAGAAAATCAAAGCGGCGTTTCTCACAGCACAAAACGCCGCTTTGATTTTCTGCAAACAGCCGTTATTTAACGCTTTTGTCATTTTTGTTTCAACCAAACAAAGATAGGTAGTCATAGAACCTCATAGGAGGTCATGTTTTGCTGAACTATTCTATTATATAAAGGGGCAAAATGTTGTGTCAATCGGGGTTCAAACATAGGTGAATGCGGTATATTTTGATTGCAAAAAGGCTGTGTTTTTGTCTTGCCGAGAGAATAGTTGGGCTATTTCAAATAAAAATAGTACCTTTGCAGGGTAAAAATTTCAGTCTATGGCAAACAATCAAATCGTAACAGTTGAAACAGCTAAGGAGTTGGGATTGCTTCCCGAAGAGTTTGAGAAAATCAAAGAGTATCTCGGAGGAAGAACGCCAAATTATACAGAGTTGAGTATTTACTCGGTGATGTGGAGCGAGCATGCTTCTTACAAAAACTCGATAAAGTATCTTAAAACTCTCCCTAAGGAGGGTAAGCAAATGTTGGTAAAGCCCGGTGAGGAGAATGCAGGTATGGTTGATGTGGGCGGAGGCTTGGCTTGTGTTTTCAAGATTGAGTCTCACAACCACCCTTGTGCAGTTGAGCCTTTCCAAGGTGCTGCAACAGGCGTCGGAGGTATCAACAGAGATATTTTTACCATGGGTGCAAGACCTGTGGCTCAACTGAACTCCCTACGTTTTGGTGATTTGAACAATCCTCACACACAATGGTTGGTCAAAGGTGTAACAAAGGGTATCTCTCACTATGGCAACGCTTTCGGAGTGCCTGTTCTGGCAGGAGAGGTGTTCTTTAACGATTGCTTTGAACACAATCCGTTGGTCAATGCAATGAGTGTGGGCGTGATGAGAAAGGAAGACCTTATCTCGGCTGTTGCAAAGGGTAAGGGTAATCCTATATATATTGTGGGTTCTGCAACAGGTAAGGACGGCATTCACGGAGCTACCTTCGCTTCTGCCGATGTTACCGAAAACACTGCGGACGATATTCCTTCAATTCAAGTGGGCGACCCTTTCCAAGAGAAGTTGTTGCTTGAGGCTACGCTTGAACTCGGCAAGAGTGGGGCGATTGTCGGTATGCAGGACATGGGTGCTGCCGGCATTATCTGCTCTACTTCGGAGATGAGTGAGAAAGGCGGCTCGGGAATGGTGATTGATTTGGACAAAGTGCCTTTGAGGCAACAAAACATGGAGGCTTGGGAGATTTTGCTTTCGGAAAGTCAGGAGAGAATGTTGGTTTGTGTCAAGAAAGGTCAGGAAGAAACGGTCGAGAAGATATTTGAGAAGTGGGACTTGAATTGTGCAAAAATCGGAGAGGTCATAGACGAAGATATGCTTTACTTCCATTGGAAGGGTGAGCTTGTTGCACAAGTTCCTGCGGCATCTTTGGTTTTGGGCGGCGGAGCTCCCGTATATGAACGCTCATACAAAGAGCCTGCTTACTATCAACAAGCCAAGGAGTTCTCGAAAGACAAGGTTACAGAGCCGGATATTAAGGAGGCAAAGAAGATTGCCAACTTCCTTGCAGCCGCTCCAAACATTGCTTCCAAGAGATGGGTGTATGAACAATATGATTCTATGGTCGGAACGAGAAATATGTCCACCAACAGACCGTCTGATGCAGGTGTTGCCAACCTTAAAGGTACTGACAATGCGATTGCTATGACTTGCGATTGTAATTCGAGGTATGTTTATTCGGATCCTTGCCTTGGTACGCAGATGGCTGTGGCAGAGGCGGCAAGAAACATTGTTTGTGCAGGAGGTGAGCCTTTGGCAATCACCGATTGTTTGAACTTTGGCAACCCTTACAACGAAGAAACGTATTGGCAGTTTGTAAAGTCTATAGAGGGAATGGGCATAGCTTGCAGAAAGTTTAACACTCCGGTAACAGGCGGAAACGTGAGCTTCTACAATCAGGCTTCGATGAACGGTAAGGTTGAGGCTGTCTATCCTTCTCCTGTCATAGGCATGATTGGAACGATTGAAAAGGATAAGCAGATGACCATGGACTTCAAAACCGATGGTGCAACGGTATATTTGATTGGTGAAATGGTCGATGACATAAGTTGTTCGGAATACCTTTATTCTTATAAGGGCATCAAGTTGTCCCATGCTCCATATTTTGACATTGATAAGGAAGCCAATATGCAAAAAGCTCTAAGCGACCTTATCAATCAGGGTATCATAGAGTCGGCACACGATGTGAGCGAAGGTGGATTGTTTATTGCGATGTTGGAAAGTGCAATGTGCAGAAACTTCGGCTTTGAGTTATATACAAGCGGCGAGATTCGTTTAGATTCTTTCCTCTTTGGAGAAGGTCAAGGCAGGGTTGTGGTTACCGTAAAGGCAGGAAAAGAAAACGACTTTATAGATATGCTGAACATTTCCAACGTTCCGTGTTGTGCAGTCGGCAGCGTGAGAGCAGACGGCGTGATAATGGTCGATGAGGAAGTCTTCGGCAAAGTGTCGGACTTTAAGACGGTATATGACAACGCAATAGGCGATGTATTGGATAAGTAAAACATTATATTAACATAGTAAGACAGACAAGAAAAATGAAAAAACTATTCGTATCAATTTTGTGCTTGGGAATGTCTTTCGGTTTGTTTGCCCAAAATGAGGGAGGTTTAACACCCGAAATGCTCGGAAAAATCAAACAATCTTACAAGGCAACTCCGCAAGACAAAGCACTTAGAAACGCAGTTGCCAACAACAAAATTCAATCTTTGGCACTCAACTTGGACAATGTCAATAAATATGACACTCACTTTTCAAACAGAGTGAATAGTCGCGGAGTTACAGACCAGAAGTCTTCGGGACGTTGCTGGATGTTCACAGGTTTGAATGTCATGAGGAGCGAAATGATTGCCAAGTACAACCTCGGAGCATTTGAGTTCAGCCAGAATTACTTGTTCTTCTACGACCAGTTGGAGAAGAGCAACTTGTTCCTTTCTCTTATAATAAAACACATTGATGAACCGCTTGACAGCAAAAATAATGAGTGGTTGTTTAAGAATACTCTTTCGGACGGAGGACAGTTTACGGGAATATCAGATTTGGTTACCAAGTATGGACTTGTTCCTGCAAGCGTTCAGCCTGAAACTTACAACTCTAACAACACCAACAAGATTGATGAACTTATTACATTGAAACTCAAAGAATATGCCTTGGAACTTCGTGCCATGAAAGCCGACAAAAAAGCAAAGGCTGACAAGTTGGAGAACCGCAAGATAGAGATGCTCTCGCAAGTTTATCGTATGTTGGTATTGGCATACGGCGAACCTGTTCAAGAATTTACCTACACCCTCAGAGATATTAACGGAAAGGAAATCTCAACCGAGACTTATACTCCGCAATCTTTCTACCAAAAGTATGTGGGCAAAGACTTGAAGAACTCATACGTGATGTTGATGAACGACCCTTCGAGAGAATTTTACAAAGTCTATGAGATAGAAAACGACCGCCACGTAATGGACGGAGCAAACTGGAAATACCTCAATCTTCCTATCGAAGACATAAAACCAATCGCCATTGCTTCTATCAAAGACTCCACAATGATGTATTTCTCTTGCGATGTGGGTAAATTCCTTTACTCAGACAAGGGATTGTTGGACGTAAACACTTTTGACTACGGCTCACTTATGGGAACAACGTTTGGAATGGACAAAAAACAACGCATTCAGACCTTTGCAAGCGGTTCTTCCCATGCTATGACGCTTTGTGCTGTAGATTTGGATAAGGACGGTAAACCTCTAAAATGGTTGGTTGAGAACAGCTGGGGACCTTCTCACGGTTTTCAAGGACACCTTATCATGACAGACGAGTGGTTTGACGAATATATGTTCAGAGTTGTTGTCGATAAGAAGTATATTCCGGCAAACATCATGAAGTATTTGGACCAAAAACCTATCATGCTCCCACCTTGGGATCCTATGTTTAGTGAAGATATTGATTAGTTGTTTTTGCCAATCAAGATGAGAACGATAAGAATATCTGCATTTGCAACTTCGGTGCTGTTGTCTTTTGCCTTGTTTTCGCAAACGCCCGACAGCCTTGACTACTCTTACGGACAAGAAGACTACTACTCTGAACAGCATGAGGAGGAAGTGTATGAGCCGTCCGACGAAGAGAAAATCATTCAGGACGAATCGGACAAGGCACGAGAGGTGTTGCTCGGCACAGAAGACATCGTGAGTTTTGTTCACTATCTTTTGGACAACGACAGCTTGGTTGTGCGTTATGCAAAGTATGATTCGGAAGACCAATGGGTAGAATACATAGGCTCAAATGGTGCAAGCGAAACCCTGCTCGGCAAGTTGGATGTGATAGACGACAAAGAAGAAGGATTTTTCTACTGCAAAGAATACGTTTTCAATGAAAACAAGGCGTGGGACTTCATTTACGAACGACTATATGACAAGAACGGAAAGTTGATCTTCTTTGTGCGTCAATACAATACCTACAACTCGGGCTGTGCCGAGGTTGCGTTTGAACGTTCCGAATATTATTGGGACGAGAACGGAGAACTGATACGCAAAACCTACGAAATATACGACTCTCACAACCAATCGTTGGATATACAAGACTGTTGGATGGAAAGAGAAGTGTATGACAAAATAATGGACAAGGAAACCTTTTTGTCGATATACCACTTTCATCAATCAGAGGGCGAAGAGGAAAATAATAATGCCAGTTTTGAATAACATAAGGAAATGAAACTCGTCATCGACAGAGGCAACACACTCTTCAAGTTGGGCGTATTTGATGGTCGGGACTTGATTGAGGTAAGGTATCTTCAAGAGTTGAACAAATCAACTCTTGAAGATATTTTACTGACTTTTGATGTCAGTAAGGCAATTCTTTGTTCTGTCGGAGGCAATCTTTCGCAAGATTTGACAGACTTGCTCAAAGCCCAAACCAAGTTCCTCTCAATGAGCAACACACACTCTCTTCCAATCAAGATAAGCTACAACAATCCCAACGCCTTGGGCAAAGATAGAATTGCAGCCATGGTCGGAGCGAGAGAAATGCTCAAAGGGCAAAATGTAGCGGTGATTGATGCGGGCAGTTGCATTTGTATAGATTTGCTTGACGAACACTCGGTCTATCAAGGTGGTGTCATTACCCCCGGATTGGGCATGAAATATAGAGCGTTGCATACTTTTACAGCAAACTTGCCGTTACTATATTTGGACGAAAAGCACTATGATTGTTGCCAAAACAGCACCGAGGGTTGCATTCGTTCGGGAGTGCAGAACGGAACGATTTTTGAGATTGAAGGATTTATTTCCCGCTGCAAGGAACTCTGCAAAGACCTTCGCATAGTGGTAAGCGGAGGTGATGCAGACTTTGTTGCACGAGGATTGAAAGAAGAAACGCTTGTGGATAAACACATTGTATTGAAAGGATTAAACGTAATATTAGATGAGAATATCGAAGAATAATTTTTTTGTAATCTTATTGTTTTTGGCAGCGGTAATGCAATGTTTTGTGAGTAGAGGACAAAACACCGTAAGTTCACCATACAGCAAGTATGGCATAGGAGAGACGGATATGTTCAAGAACTCTGTCAATGCCGCAATGGGTGGTGTTGGTTATGCAATGCACCGCAACAACATGGTGAACAATATCAATCCTGCATCTTACTCTGCAATCGACTCAATGTCGTTTGTGTTCGACATTGGCTTCTATACCAACAACGTAATTTTGAGAAGCAATACCGCAAAGACCACAGGAAGCATCGGGGGCATATCTCACATCATGTTTGCTTTCCCTGTGCATAAGACAACAAAGATTGCAGGAGGATTGTTACCCGTTTCCTCGATTGATTTCACTTCTTCCGAAACTCACATCGGCGACACTGTCAATACAGGAACATATAAGGCAACATACGCAGGGGACGGCGGAGTGAATAAAGCCTTTGTCGGTGTGTCCTTTCAGCCCGGCGAGAAAGCAGGATTTCTTCACAATCTTTCAATCGGAGCAAATATTTCTTATTTGTTCGGAAACTATTACAGAAGTTCTACTTTGAGCTTTCCCGATTCTGCCTATCACTTATCTTCTCGCATAGAAAACAACTACAAAATCTCGGCTTTTGCAGTCGATTTCGGCTTGCAGTATTTCCAAACGCTTAAAAACGGCGATGTGTTTGGCATTGGTATAGCTTATGATTTGGCAAACACACTTCCGACCGAAAATCAATACCGACACTATACCTACAGCGTTACGGCAGGTATCGAAACAATCCGAGATTCTGTAAGATACCAAGACACAGAGGGTGAAATAAAATACCCTCAGACCATAGGAGTGGGTTTGTCGTACGAAAGACCGCAAAAGCTCTTCGCCGAAATTGACGCAACCTTCACAGAATGGTCAAAACTCGAAATTCAATCGGCTCAATATACCGATGTATTGAAAGACGATTTGAGAATAAATGCAGGAATTGAGTACAAGCCGAACGTTTATGGCAATTACTTGCAAAAAATCAGCTATCGCTTCGGATTGAACTACTCGAGCGGAATGTTGTATCTGAACGACAGACAAATACGTCAGTATGGCATTGCATTGGGATTTGGATTACCAATCAAAAAACAAGGAACACAGATAAACATCTGCTTTGAATATGGCAAACAAGGCACGAAAGAGAGCAACCTTATCGAGAAAGATTTCTTCAAGATAGGTGTCTCTTTCTCGGCAAAGGACAGATGGTTCTTCAAAAGGAAATATCAATAGAAAAAACAATAGACAAGAAACCAATAAACAAGAGTTAGAGAAAAATGAAAAAAACAATCTTCACAATGGCTGCCTGTGCAGTGATTTTTGGAGCATGGGACGCAAAAGCTCAACGCTTTGGCAATACACCGGAAGATAGTACCGCCTGCATTGCAAACAATTCCCTTTATCAGGAATTTTACAAACAGAAAAATTATAAGGACGCTTACGAACCATGGTCGCAGGTTGTCAAGCATTGTCCAAAGTATCACATCAATACCTTCATCAGAGGTATAAATATAATGAAGAGCATGATTGCAAATGCGGCAAATCCTGCCGAAAGAGACAAGTATATAGACGAATATCTTGCCCTTCAAGACATAAAAACAGCGGCTTTCGGAGAAGAATACAACAACATAGCTGCAAAAGCAAAGATTTTGACAGAGTACCGTCCTACACAAAAAGAACAAATCTACAATTTGTACAAAGAAGCAGCCGAAAAAGGCGGCAGCAATTTGGACGCACAATATTGTCCGCTCTATGTGGAGGCAACAATCAACTACCTCCACTCTATAAAGGCAAATTCAGAGCAGATGTCTGTTCTCTTTGATGCTTACGACTATGCTTCTGAGACTTTGGAACACATAGTAAAGCAAAACAAACTTGCGTTGATTGAGGCTCAAGAGGCGGCAGATGCCAAGAAAATCAAGAAAGCAGAAACTGAATTGAACAACTCGATGAGCTACCTCGGCATGACGGAACAAATGATTGAACCATTTGCATCTTGTGAGCGCATTATAGAAATCTACGAGCCTAAGTTCAAGGCAAATCCAAACGACATTGAACTATTGAAAAAGATTACCACCAATTTGGACAGAAAGAATTGTACAAAGTCTGACCTTTTCTTCTTGGCAACAGAAAATCTCCACAAATTGGAACCAACAGCTAAGTCGGCTTTCATGATGGGAAGAATGTTGATGGACAAGGATAAAAATAAAGAAGCTGCCAACTATTTGGAAGAAGCTGTCAAAACATTTGAGGACAACGACTCAAAGGCAAAAGCATCTTACCTTTTGGCAACTGCACTTATGAACTCGGGACAATACTCTGCAGCAAGAACGGCTGCTTACCAAGTGGCACAATATGACAAGACCTTGGAAGGAAAGGCTGTTCTTTTGGTTGCCAATATGTATTTGAAGAGTGCTGTTTCTTGTGCTTCTCACGAGGGAAAAATCAGAGGAGCTGCATGGGTGGCATACGACGAGGCTGCAAGAGCAAAGGCTATCGACCCTTCGATTGCGGCAGATGCTCAAAAAGTAATGAATGCTGCTCACTCTCAGTGGCCTTCAAAAGAAGATATGTTCTTCAACTCAATCAACCAAGGTTCGGCTTTCAGTGTTGGTTGCTGGATTGGAAAAGGCACAACAGCAAGATGTCGATAGACCAAGTGTCGAACAGTAGTAATAAAATTTCTTATAAACAACAGGTACACCTGCTCGGTGCAGGTGTGCTTGTTTTTTTGTTGCTTTTTGTTTCGTGTTCAAAAGAAAAGAAACCTCAAAATAAGCCTGCCGAAAAGGCTCTTCCCTCACAGGTGGTGAAGAATGCTCATCTGATAAGAAGCCTTGGAGGCAATGTGGACATAGAATTGAAAGCTCCTCTTATCGAAATATATTCGCAAGACACCTCTCTGATGTGCTGTCCCGAAGGAATTGACATCACCTTTATCAATCCCGACATGACAAAAAAGGCACACCTTAAAGCCGATTATGCAATCAATCGCAACAATTCCAATCTATATTACATCAAAGACAATGTGGAGATAATCGACTTTGAGAACCAAGATACATTCTATTGCACTGACCTATATTGGATTAAAGATTCGTCACTTCTTCGCACCGATTTGCCGATACGCAGAGTGTCTGCCGCAGGAACAGATTTTGGAGACGGACTGAGGGCAACCGATACTTTTGACAGCGTTCAAATAAAGAATCCACACGGCACTCAGCTTGTGGACGAAAATCAATAAATCGATTTTGTCATCTTTTGCAAAGCAAGTATTCTTGTCGCTGCAAGGGGCGTGAAGTCATGAAAAAAACTCCGAAAGAAAAGAAATCGGCACACACTTTCCACTTATTGTCGGCTTTCAACCGCCGGAATATTGCATCGCAAGCCTTGTCGTTATATATGTTTTTGAGTATGAGTACGCTTTCATTGCCGCAATGTGGCAGCAGACAATCAATATAGTTTAACACCGACTCTTTCGGCAGAGAGCAGTCAATCAAAGCAAAATCGATGTCGGTCGATATATCGGAGCAATAAGCCTCGACAGATTGCAAAACATTTGAGCCGACTATTTTTCCGTGGTCATATCCCGCAACAAACACCTTTTCTGAATTGAGCGAAAGAGAGTTGTACTCTTCTGCCGGTAGTTTGTTTTGTGCCAAATAGCAAAGCAGAGAACTCTCCTTTTCGGAAGAGAAAAACAATATGTGGCGAGGAGAAAAATATCTCAAAAGAGAGTACAAAAACACATCATTTCTGTTTTTTTGCAACAAAAGAGAGCGTTGTTTGCAACCAATCTCGTTTCCGAAATTCCGAAACTCCTTGCGAAAACTTTTCGATTTGAGACCATTTACGAACAAGTCGAACATAAAAGGAGAATGAAGGGCATACTCATCTTTTGCCCCGAAAAAATGTTTCAAATACTTCTTCAAAAAAAACCAAGTGTCCATATACTCCTTTGCTCTTTGCTTCGAAAGCCGAGTGCAAAAGTACAATTTTTCCCGACATCGAGCCATAGTCAGAGAGATTTTGTTTTGTTTGTCTGTAAACTATTGAATTACAGAGATTTTATTTTGGTTGTAAAAAACGGCGTTTTGGCATCAACAAAACGCCGTTTTACGATGATTAAAACGCCGTTTTATTTCGGTGAAACGGCGTTTTATTTTTCCAAAATCCCCTTTTGGCAGATAATGCTTCCTTAGTACTGAGAGCCGAGGAGGTTGTAATTCATGAAAATAAGACACTATTTGACAGATTACATCGTCTGTTTCAACAATTATTTGTAATTTTGGAGGCTGAATTAAAGGATAAAAATGCTGTTCGACACACATAAAAACAATATATCGGCACTTGTACTGTCATTCTTTGCAATGGCGGTGATTTTGTTCTCGTGTCCTTGCGAGGGCTTTGCCCAAGACCGCAACAAACTCGAAAAACAAAAGGCAAAACTCGAAAAAGAAATCGCTTCGATGAACGCCATTTTGAACGAAACGAAGAAAACCAAGAAAATGTCTTCGTCTGAGTTGCAGGTTCTTAAAAAGAAAATCGCAAGTCGTCAGAACCTTATCAAGAACATATCGTCTCAAATGGGTATGTTGAACAACGAAATTAAGAGTACCCAAAAATCAATCGGCGAATTGTGTAAAGAAATCGAGGTTTTGAAAGAAAGCTATGCCCAAATGTTGCGTTATGCCCAAAGAAACAAGACCGCAACCGACAAATTGCTGTTTATTTTTGCAGCCAAGGACTATAAGGAAGCCTATCAGCGATATGTCTTTTTCAGACAGTTTGGTGATATGCAGAAAAAGAAGTTGCAGCAAATCAGAGAGAAAACCAACGAACTTACAAAGAGAACTGACGAGTTGGAAGTCAAGAAAACAAGTCAGGAAACACTCTTGAAGCAAGAGATAAAGAACAATGAGGCTTTGGCAAAAGAGAAAAAGGAGAAAGAAAAGACCGTAAAAAATTTGCAGAAGAAAGAAAAACAAATTGCACAAGACCTCAAAAACAAACAAAATCAAGTCAAGAAACTCCAAAAGCAGATTGATAACGCCATAGCAGCCGAAGTGCAAAAGCAGAAGCAACTTGCCGAAGCCAAAAAGAAGAAAATGGCAGAGCAAGCCAAGTCTTCCACAGCCAACAAGAAAGAAGTGGAAGCAAACAAGACTGCAATGGAAACAGCAAAGAAAAAGAATTACACCATAGCAACAACTCCCGAAGAAGTGGCTCTGTCAAGCAATTTTGAGGCAAACAAAGGTAAGTTGCCGTGGCCCTCAGCCACCGGAGTAGTTGTGTCTCAGTACGGAGTGCATCCTCACCCCGAAATCAAGGGAACTCAGGTCGAGAACAAGGGAATAGACATCAGAACAACCAAAGGCTCGGCAATAAGAGCAGTCTTTTCGGGTGAGGTGTCAAGAGTTGCAAAAGGTCCTTCGGGAATGGTTGTCATTATACGTCATGGCGAATATATGACTGTCTATGCCAACTTGCAATCGGTCAGTGTCAAAACCGGCACCAAGGTTTCGACAAAACAAACAATAGGAATAGTAAACACCAATGAGGACGGGGTAAGTGAGTTTAAGTTTCAGATATTTAAGGGAACACATCACCTCAATCCTTCGGTTTGGTTAAGCAGATAAACACAATAAAGTAGATTATATGAAGCAAAAAAGTAGATTTTGGACCATTCTGTTGGCAAGTTTAATCTTGTCAATGGGAGTTTATGCTCAAAGTCCGGCAAAGTGGGACTTCAAGACCAAGAAAATCAATGATTCGATTTCCGAACTGATTTTGCATTGCAAACTTTCGGGCGATTGGCACATCTATTCACAACACACCAAAGGCACAGAAAACCCGATAGTATTCTCTTTTGACAAAAGCAATCTTTATGAGAGAATAGGGGGAGTGAAAGAACCTGCGGCAATAGCAGAGTATGATGTTTTTGCAAAGGATTCTTCCCGATTTTTCAAGAAAGACGTTACCTTCCGTCAAAGAATTAAGATAAAAACCAACCAAGACTTCAAGGTTAAGGGAAGTGTTGAGTTTCAGTTGTGCGAAAAGGGAAGTTGTATTCCTCCCGATGAGGTGTCTTACAGCTTTGACGTAAAAGGAAATCCAAATTTCAATATGGCAACCTCAGTTGCTGCAACCTCAGAAGTAGTAGATGAGCAGACACAAGAGCCTCTTGGCAAAGAAGAACAATCGGTTGCAACGCAGAGTGCAGAAGTTGCTCAGGCGGAAGCCCCTATATCTGCTCAGACAGAGGCAACCAAAGACAAATCTCCTTGGACTGTGTTCTTCGTTTCCTTTGCCGCAGGATTGTTGGCACTTATCACACCTTGTGTTTTCCCGATGATTCCGATGACAATATCTTTCTTCATGAAGGGAAACAAATCGAGCAAACAAGGTCGCCGTCAGGCTTACTTCTTTGGAGCAAGCATAGTATTTATGTTTGCCGTTTTGGGATTGGCATTGACGCTTTTGTTGGGCAAAGATGCGATGTACATTATCTCAACTCACTGGATACCAAACCTTATCTTCTTTATCATCTTCATGATTTTCGCTTTCTCGTTCTTCGGCTTGTTTGAAATCACCATGCCGAGCGGATTGATAAACAAATCGGACCAAAAAGCAGATAAAGGCGGTTATTTGGGAACATTCTTCATAGCTTTGACCACCGTATTGGTCTCATTCTCCTGCACAGGTCCCATTTTGGGAGCTGCACTGATAGAAATGGCATCAGGATCGAGCAACAGCTGGGTATTTTTGGTCTCAATGCTCGGATTTGCCATCGGATTTGCATTGCCATTCACCCTTTTGGCAATGTTTCCTTCGGTTTTGAAGAACTTGAAGTCCGGTTCATGGCTCAATACCGTGAAAATAGTATTCGGATTTATTGAAATAGCTTTGGGATTGAAGTTCTTGTCGATGGCAGACTTGTCCGCAGGCTGGGGTATCTTGGACAGAGAAACCTACCTTGCCTTGTGGATAGTTGTATTCTCCATGTTGGGTTTTTATCTTTTGGGAAAACTTCGCTTCAAAGGCGATGAACCATTGGAAAAAATCAGTGTACCACGTTTGTTCCTTGCTTTGATAACATTCTCTTTCGTTGTATATATGCTTCCCGGTATGTGGGGCGCTCCTTTGAAGGCAATTTCGGGATATATTCCGCCTGCAACAACTCAGGACTTCGACTTGCAAAGAATAATATCTGAGAACACTGTGAGTGCAGAAGCAGTCGGCACATCAAAGCTGCCTATTGACAGAAAATATGCAAAAGAATTGCACCTTCCTACGGGCTTTGAGGGTTTCTTTGACCTCGAAGAAGCCAAGGCTTACGCAAAGCAGGTGAACAAACCGCTGTTCATAGACTTTACAGGTAAGACTTGTGCAAACTGTCGTGAGATGGAAAACTATGTGTGGGTCGATCCTCAGGTCAAAAAGAGACTTACGGAAGATTATGTGATGGTTGCCTTGTATGCAGACGTGAATAACATCAAACTTCCCGAGAGTGAATGGGTCAAAACCAAAGACGGAAAGACCATAAAGACCCTCGGAAAGAAAAATCACAACTATCAAATCGAACACTTCAATGCAAACGCACAACCATTGTATGTGTTGATGGACTCAGAGGGCAACCTGCTCACCAAAGAGCCTAAATCATACGACAGAAATATTGAAAACTTTGTGAAATTCCTCGATGAGGGCTTGACAAACTTCAAGAACAAATAAATACAAACCCGAATAACAAACGGTGTATCAATATTTGACAGATTGATACACCGTTTTTCTTTTGATATGTTTGACTTTACGGCTATTGATTTTGAGAGTGCAGATAAGTATTACCCTTGTTCTCTCGGCATTGCGGTGGTTCGGAACTCTCAAATAGTAGAGAAACGAAATTGGTTGATAAAACCAATTTGTTTTCCTTACTTTCATTTCTATGCACAACGCATTCACGGCATTCACAAGGAAGATGTGCAGAACCAACCCGAGTTTGATGAACTTTGGAACGAAATATCGCCCTACATAGATGGGCAGATATTGATTGCACACAACGCTTCTTTCGACATAAACGTCCTGAGGAAAACTCTAAGACACTACAAAATCGCACTCCCTTCGGCAAGATATTTTTGCTCTTACCAAATTGCCCGATTGGTTTGGAAAGACAGCCCGAAATACTCTTTGGATTATCTTTGCAATGAGATGGGTTTTCAATTTGAACACCACAAATCGGATTGTGATGCGGAGGCTTGTGCAAGATTGTTGCTCAAAGAAGCCGAAGAAATCGAAGTAAACGACTTCCAAGAGTTGAAAAGAAAACTCAAAATTCGCAGCCCGAAAGTCTGACCTTTCTCTTTGGTGTTTCAAACTCTCAAACTACCATAGTTTCCTGCCCTGACAAAGTGGCAACTCTTCGTCTTTTTTATAAAAGACGCTCTAAGCAAGTTGCCATATACCATATTTTTGTAATTTTGCCTCATGAAAGAACCTCAATTCATCAAGACAACGATAGAAAATCCCAAAAACAGAAAGTTGTTGAAAGATTTTCTGATGTTGGTTGTGGCAAGTGTGGTATTCCATTTCCTCTATTGGAACACCGACATGAACTCTTGGCTCTTCGGACCGTTCACCGACAGAGTATTTGATTTCTTTACGCTGATTGCTTACACCGGAGGCAAGATGCTGATGAACACTTTTTCAAGTCTTGACTTTGTTTGCGACAATTCAAGTTTCTATTTCATGCAGCCAAACGAGCAAGGGCAATTGCAATGTTATGCAACTATGCAGATTATTCACGACTGCTCGGCAATAAAACAAATAATGCAGTTCCTTTTGTTGATAGTTCTCTGCTCGGGAAAGTGGTGGAAGAAAGCTATTTACTTTGTCGGAGGAAGCCTTGTGATAGTTCTTTTCAACATATTGAGGATTTATCTTCTTACAGACTTGTTCGGACACAATCCTCCGCAGTTTCAATATTATCACGACTGGGTTGCACGGCCAATAATGTACGTTGTGATATTTGCTCTGTGGGCAGTATGGATACAATTCTTTGCCTACTCCAAACCTAAGGACGACTGCCCTCAAGACAAACGCTCACTCCCTTCATCTGACCTCCCAATGGCGGATTGAGCTTGTGAACCCGAACCTTGCAATAGTCCATTTGCGGATAGGTCTCCAAAAGACAATCGACTATTCTCCTGCAAAGATGTTCCAAAAGGTGGGAAGGAATTTCCATCTGTTGCTTTATAGTTTGGTAAACGTCCAAATAGCTTATCGTATCCTCAATATTGTCGCTTGTTTCAGCTTTTGAGGTATCGCAATCAAATTCACAATCGACCGAAAAGTGAGTTCCTATGGTGCTTTCTTCCGCAAAACAACCGTGAAATGCGTAGAAAGACATATTATCTATCGTTATTCTTGCCATAAAACCAAAAAACGGAAGAGGCAATCTGCCCCTTCCTTATCTTAAAGTGAATATCTTTTCAATTAAATCAAATTGCGAAACTGACCAAGGAAGCGAACGTCGTTCTCAAAGTACATTCTCAAATCATTTACACCATATTTGAGCATGGCAATACGTTCTACTCCCATTCCGAATGCAAATCCCGAATAAACCTCAGGGTCAATTCCCGAAGCCTTCAACACATTCGGATCGACCATTCCGCAACCCATAATCTCCAACCAGCCTGTTCCCTTGCACACATTGCAGCCTTTTCCTCCGCAAAGGTTACAAGAAACGTCCATTTCGGCACTCGGTTCGGTAAAAGGGAAATATGACGGACGCAATCTTATCTGAGTATTTGCTCCGAACATCTCTTTTGCAAAGTAAAGCAGGCTTTGCTTCAAATCGGAGAAAGACACATTCTTGTCGATGTACAATCCCTCAATCTGATGAAAGATACAATGGGCGCGAGCCGAGATTGCCTCATTACGAAATACCCTTCCGGGAGCAATAATCCTGATTGGTGGTTTTTGTTTCTCCATTGTTCTGACTTGAACCGAAGAAGTGTGAGTTCTCAGTACCGCATGATTGCCGTCCTCGCGGTTTTCCACAAAGAAAGTGTCCTGCATATCCCTTGCCGGATGTTCGGGAGGGAAGTTCAAAGCCGAGAAAACGTGCCAATCGTCCTCAATTTCGGGACCTTCTTCCACCGTATAACCAATTTTGGAAAAGATAGAGATTATCTCGTTCCTCACAAGAGAGATAGGGTGTCTTGAACCCAACTGCTCCAAACAAGCAGGCTTTGTAAGGTCATCTACACTTATATTGCTCTCACTCCGATTTTCCACCGCCTCGCGAAGAGCCTCAATCTTGGTTTGCACAGCCGTTTTGAGTTCGTTGAGCAAAGAGCCCATTTCTTTCTTCTCTTCGTTCGGTACGCTCTTAAATTGTGCAAACAATTCGTTCAGCACACCTTTTTTTCCAAGGTATTGTATTCGCAGTTGTTCAATATCTTCCAATGTATCGGCACTTAACTGCTTCAAATTCTCAATTGATTGTTTTATTCTCTGTTTCATAAAGCCACTATTGCTCAACAACTTTAATTGTCATCTTAATGTCTTCTGTCGGACGGTCGTAATGGTCTTTCTGTACGGCGGCAATTTTGTCAATTACCTCCAATCCTTCAATCACCTGACCGAAAACAGTATATTCATAGTCCAAGAAAGGTACTCCGCCCACGGTTGTATATGCCTCGATTTGTGTTTGGTTGAACTGTTTGCCCATTCTTGCGGCAAGGTTATTCAACTCGTCCTTGGTATATACCTTTCCCTGAGCGATATAGAACTGACTGCCCGAAGATTCTTTCCTTGGATTGACTTGATCTGCCATTCTTGCGGCAGCCAAAGCACCCTTGCGGTGAATAAGCTCCTGTTTGAACTCTGCCGCAATGGTGTAATCAGGACCTCCCTGACCCAACATCTGACCTTTCTTGGCATTCTTTGAATCGGGATCGCCGCCTTGTATCATAAATCCGTCTATCACCCTGTGAAACAAGGTGCCGTCAAAATATCCTTCCTTTGCCAATTTGATGAAATTCTCTTTGTGAAGGGGCGTTTCGTTGTACAAAACCGCTTTCATCTCCCCAAAATCCGTACTGATAACTACCATGGTTGTTTTTTCTACTGTTTTTTCGTTCTCCTTCTCCGATACGGAGTTGTTATTTGCCACCTTGCTCGAACATCCGCAAGCAAAAATTCCGGCAAAAATTCCTAAAAATAAACTTTTCTTTGTCCACATACGATTTTTTTCTTAGCTTTGCAATCTAAAATCAAGATTGAGTTTGCAATAGTACAAAAAAAAATCATCATGATGAGGAAAGTAAGAGTATTTTTTTTGATGGCATTGGCGGTAGTGCTTGTTTCTCCGCTGTTTAGCAGTTGTTCGGACGACGAATTGGACGGCTGCGGATTGACAATCGTGGTAAAAGATGCCACACAGCCCGATGTAAGACTTGAAAACGCCCGAATTACCGTATCAAAAGAGTCAGGCAGCATACGCCGAGAGGGAGTGAGCGACAAAAATGGGGAAGCCTATTTCTTCTTTGACAATGAGGCTATCTTCGATATTGATGTTGCATACGGCGAAGAACCGTTCATTCGCAGAGGAAAAAGTACCGTCAGACTAAAACACGGCGAAGTCGTTACAAAAGAAGTATTGGTTGCCGAATAGCGACCTTACACAATCGGCAAAAAGCGAAAACCCTTGGCAGAGTAGTGCTTCAACACACCCTCAAGGGCATAGAGCATATTGCTCCGAGCTTTTATGCTGTCATGAAACAGAAGTATATCTCCCGATTGCAGTTTGAGCGAATTGTTCAGACAAGTCTTTCGGGAGATTTTTTTGCTATAATCGAAGCTTACCACAGTCCAGAGAATTATTCTGAACCCTCGCTGTTTCAACTCTTTGAACTGCTTTCTTGTAATCTTGCCGTAGGGAGGACGAAAGAGCTTTGAGCCGCACAGCTTGTTGCAATCCTCAACATCGGACAAGTATTTGTCAAAACCAACCGCCGATCCCTTCAAGTGGTGCATTGTGTGATTGCCCACAGAGTGTCCTTTATCGACCACAAGTTTGAAACAATCGGGGTGTTTTTTGATATTATCGCCCACACAGAAGAAAGTAGCCTTTGCATCAAACCTTTCAAGAAGCTCCAACACCATGGGAGTAACCTCAGGCACGGGACCATCGTCAAAAGTAAGATAAATAACCTTGTCATCTGAGGGAATGTCAAACTCAAAACCGCGATTGAAATATCGCCGAACAAAAAAAGGGATTTTACAAAGCATCTTCCAAACAATCCAAAGCCCTGTTAATACAATCGAACTCAAAACCCCTGCCATAGAGAAAAGCAGTCAGCTTTCGTTTTGCCACAAGACGATTTGAGCAATCAATCTCCGAGAGTTTTTTTTCTGCCAAGCTCAAAAGCGTCTGCATATATTCCTCACCGTCAATGGCATCTAAGGCTTTTTTTATGCAGTAATCCGAAATATCCTTGGCTTTTAGGTGTTGCGAAATCTTGATTTTGCCCCATTTGTTCTGGTGAAACTTGCTTCGAGCAAACAAATCGGCATAACGTTGCTCGTTTATAAATCCCGAAGAAATCAATTCAGCCAAACACTGCTCGATATCCTCAGAGCAAACCGAGTAACTGCGGAGCTTTTCAATCACTTCGCTCTGACAATGTTCACTCTTGGCACAATAAGCCTTCGCATACTCCAACGCCTGCGAGAGAGTATAAAGTTTCTTCTGCGGCATAACGAATTTGTTTTTGCAAAGATACGACAAAGAACGCTTGCCGCATCAAAACAATAGCAGAGAGCTGAAAATAAAACGCCGTTTTTTTGAAAAAAGACGGCGATTTTGGGAAATTATTCCAATTTCTTAGAAGTGATAACCAAGTCTTAAAGTAATCATATTAGGATTTATTCTATCCAATACAAAATTTGTTCGTTCACTTTCACCACCTCCATTCCATGTTGCAGTGTATTTAAAAAGTCCTTTTACTCTTTGCGAACCTAAATTATAGTAATGAACTCCCAAACTTAGTTGATTAGATAATAAAACACCAGCACCAACTTGGAAAGCAAAAGAATATTGATTTTCATACTCGAAATCAGAAACAAATGTAAAATCTTGTTTATAGAAATTCATCTCTAAACTGCTTATCATTCCAATATTGATACCTGCACCACATTCTCCATAAACTTTTACTTTGGTTCCAAGAGATTGCTCATAGTTTAGTCCTAACAAAATTGGGATATTAAAGTATTTAGGGGTGCTAAAATTATAATTATTTGCTGAGTTTTGCGCATAAAGTACCACTAGATAATCTTCAAATGAGTCTTGAATTTTTTTATTAGAGGGATTAAAAAAGAAATCTGCAGTTGTAATAATTCCCAAACCTTTAATAGACGGAATATTAAAACGTAATTTTGCTCCCAAGTTAAGTCCCATAGAGGCTCCTGCTTTATCTGTTTTTACATTCCAAGCAATAATATCATTTCCATCTGGTGTTGAACTTGGGGAAAGACTATAATCTGCATATTTCCCAAAAGGTAAAGAACCTCCTATATGGATTGAAAATTTTGTTTGTGCTTCTGCACAATTCATCACATAGACTGCTAACACAGCAAATAAGCTTAAACTTCTAAAAACTCTATTCATAATTGTTTTGCATTTAATTTAGTAGAATTACAAAAGCAACATATAATTCTGCTTTTAACGATTTAATCACTCGAAAGCCTTATTTTGCTTTCTGACGGCAAAGGTAGGAAAAGTTTTTCTTTTGACACAAGAGTTGTTTGCAAAACTTTTATAGACTTTCGCAAAGTCGCAGAGAACGCAAAGGAAAGAATGTTGCTCAACATCTTCAACAGACGATTGACGGACTTGCAGCAAGCTGGATAAGTCGCGTATCGCACGATATAGACAACCTGAAAATTACTTTCACTGTCATGGTTTATTGTGATGATATACAAGTTGACATTACGACAAAGACGTTTGAGCGTTTGGTAAAGTCCGATTTGGACAACATCATTTCTCTTGCAGATTATATGTAGTAGAGTGCTGAAAATAAAACGCCATTTTTTTGAAAAAAGACGGCGATTTATTTCAATAAAACGGCGTTTTATTCTGACAAAACGCCGTTTTATTTTGTCGATTGCAAGAGTTTGATTATCAATCGACTATATTTAAGAGATTTTGTTCGTTTTTCTTGGTGTCAAGCCGAATTCTTGCTATCAGAAATCGGGTAGGGACAAAAAGAGTGTGGGCAAAAGTAACGCCCAGCCGAGAACGACCATTGCGAGAATGAACTTCCACGAGAATTTGACCCACTTGGCGTAGGGGATTTTGGCAAGTCCCAACACCGCTATCAATACTCCTGAAGTTGGTGTGATGAGGTTGGTAAATCCGTCGCCAATGTGGAAGGCGGTAACGGCTGCTTGGAGTGATATGTCGCACATATTGGCAATCTCGGCGAACATCGGCATGAGCATTGCCGCCTTTGCAGTTCCCGACGTGATGATTGCATTGAGCAATGACTGAAAGGCATACATTATTGTCAAAGCTCCCACTTTGCCGCTGCCCGAAATGGTTGAGGAAAGTGAGGAAAGGAAGGTGTCAATTATCTTTCCGTCTTCCAAAATGACTATTATGCCCGATGCCAAGCCCACAACCAAGGCTGCCGAAAGCATGTCTTTTGCTCCTGCAATGAAGAGCTTGGCTATTTCGCTCGCATTCTTGCCCAATGCCATGCCGCTTATTATCGCCATTGTGAAAAAAAGTGCTGCTATCTGTTCAAATCCCCAGTCAAATCCCATAACTCCTTCGACCAAATAGACTATGGTGAACACCAATACCGAAAGGGAGAACATCTGCATGGACTTTCGGAGCATGAAGAAGCCGAGTGCGGCAAATAAAGCAGTGGTAATTATGAGCATGAGGCTCTGCGTCCAAATGCAAAAGCCGATTTGTATTGCCAAGGCAAGAAAATAGGCTGCTTTGCAGGTCTTTGATGCAGGCAGTGCTTGAAGTGTTGCCGCTGTTTCTTTGTTGTGTCTCCAATATTCGTCTTCCGAGTACATTATGGAGCTTTGTGGGTTGCGTTTAACCTTGTTTGCATACCACAAAACGAAAGCTATGCCGATGAAAGTGATGATAAACCACACCACAATGCGGTATTCTATTCCCGAGAACATTTTTATTCCTGCTATATCCTGAGCTATGCCGAGTGTAAAGGGATTGAGAACGCATCCGGCGAAGCCTAAGCCTGCCGCAAGGAAACATAGGCATACTCCCGTAATGGAATCGTATCCCATAGAGACGGCAAGGGGAACGAATATGGCGACAAAGGCTATGGTTTCCTCACTCATGCCGAACAAAGCTCCGAAAAGGGAGAACATCGTCATGATACATATTATGATGAGGTTGTTTACACCTATTGCCTTAAAGATGCGGTACTTTTCCAAGGCGGAGGATTTGTTCAAAAAGGTTTGAACGCCCATGTCGATGGCTTTTGTTTCGTTCAATATCCAGAATGCTCCTCCCAAGATGAGCAGAAAGGCTATTATTCCGGGTGCTTTTTGGAAGCCTTTGAAGAATGCGGAGGTTATTTGCCATGTTTGAGGGCTTTGTTCGACCCTTTGGAATGAGCCGGGTACGATTTGTTCGACTTTTTTGCCCGAATCGGTGGTCGTTGTCTGTCTTTCAAACTCTCCTGCCGGCACAAACCATGTGGCAACTGCCGCAAGAACAATCAGAGTGAAGATAATGACGTAGGTGTGTGGTACTTTCTTAAACATATCTTGTTATTTTGGTTGGATTTTCAACTTGTCTGCTTTGCGGAGCTTTGAGATGACAAAGCTCAAAAGGAAGAACATCACCGCAAAGAAGGCAGATGCCCTATAGATATAGTCGCCGTGTCTGACGTAAAAGGTGAGAGCCTTTTGCGGAACAAGCTCTTGTTTAATCACAGCTTGCTGCCAATATGCCGTTTGCTCGCTTTGCTCTCCCTTTGGCGAGACAAAGCACGATATGCCGGTGTTTGCACTTCGTGCAATGGGACGTCGGGTCTCTATTGCACGGAGTGAGGCAAAGGCGGCGTGCTGTCTGTGTCCCGGAGTGTCTTTCCACCAGCCGTCATTGGTGATAATGAAAATCAACTCCGCACCTTTTGCCACAAATTCGCCTATATATTGTCCGTCTGTCGATTCATAGCAGATTGCAACTGCCGTTTTGGGTTTGCCTTCTGAGGCAAAGACAACCGCTTCGGGGTCGCTGCCGAGCGTTCCCACCGTTCCGCCCAAGTCCAACGCCAAATCGCCCAAAAAACCTAACACACTCTTGAAAGGCATCTTCTCTACAAATGGAGTCAAGACGCTTTTGTGTCTCAGATTGCTTTGAGGCTCTATGGAGTCTCGGTCAATCTTTACCGCAATGTTGCAACTCTCATAAAACATATAGGGATTGTCGGCAAAACTTCTTGCAGCCTTTGTCTTAACTCCGTAGGGCAGCAGTCGGCGAGAGGACATTCCTGCAATTATCTCGGCTTTCGGATATTGGTTTTCAAACTCTCTGAGGTACGAAATGCTTGGTGAGGCTTCCAAGTTGTGTTCCCATGCGTAGTCTTGCAGACAACTCTCGGGGCAAACGATGTAATCGGTCTTGCTGTCGGCTTTTTGTCGAGCCAATTCTATCACTCTGTCGCACACTTGGCGGGGCAAGAAGTCGTATTGGTCGCTGTAGGGGTCCAAGTTGGGCTGAACAACCACCACCTGCACCGATTTGTTGTCCTCTTCCTTGAATGTGAACCAGCGTATCAGCGATATTGTGCAAGGGACAAGCACAACCGCCGTTGCAAGAGCAAGGTGCATATTGCGGTGTCGCCTTCCCAAAGATTTCTTTCTCTCGAAAACAAAGCAGCAAACAAGCTCAAACACAGCCATGTTGCAGAGCCATATCCACAAAGTGCCGCCTGCAACTCCCGTATATTCGTACCACTGCACCAAACAAGGATACTTTGAAAAGGAGTTGCCGAGATTTAACCACGGGAAGTTGATATCCCAATGCAGGTGCAGGTATTCAAATGCCAAAAAGAAGAGTGCAAAGAAGATATTGCTCCATTCTTTGTTTGGAGCAAAGGAACGTTTACAATAGTGTGCTGCCTGCATGACCAAAGACATGAGTGCTGCCTGCACAAAGGGCAGTGCGATTGCCAAAGGGGTGGAGTAGGCTACCCAATAGGTGGTTGTGAAGTTCCAAATCAAAAGTGGCAGGTAGCAATAGAGGAAAAACTTCCGGGTTGTCGGCTTCTTTTCGGGCAGATTGCGGCTCAGATATTCTTCAACTACCAAAAAAGGCACAAAAGCCACCAACATGACGGGAGCAAAGAGCAAGTCCAACCACGCAAGCGACAAAAGGACACCTCCGAGCAGCGAAATTAAAAACAATTTACTCTTGTTCATCTCGCACAAAGCCGTTTGGAGTTATCACATTGTTCATCGGCACATCGAACTCTTCGACCGGCACTCTTTCTACCAACTGAAAGTCGAAGCAGATGCCGATTTTGACAGTCTCTGCCACCGAAAGCAATCGGTCGTAGAAGCCTCTGCCTCGTCCCATGCGGTGAAGCGAAGTATCGAAAGCCACTCCCGGAATAATCATCAGGTCAATCAGATTGTAGGCTTCAAATATCTCTCCCACAGGTTCAAGTATGCCGAATTGCTCTCCCTCTTTCATGCTCTCCATTCCCTCAAAGCGACGAAGCACAAGGCTGTCACCCACAACGCAAGGAAGAAGTATCGTCTTATCTTTGTACCATTTGAGAATAAAGTCGTGAGTTGATACCTCATCGTCCATAGACCAATAGAGCAGAACGACCTTTGCAGCGGCAAAACGCTTGCTTTGCTCTACAAAAGAGAAGATTTGCCGGCTTTGAGAGAGCTTTTCTTGTTGTGCAAACTCCTTTTTGATTTGTCGTATCTGCTTTCGCAATTCTTTCTTTTGAGTTTTCAAATCCATGATGCCGAGAGTTGAGGTTAGTAACCGAAGATGTCTTCCAACGAAAGCTCTTTTACCTTGCCGAATTTCTCCAATGCTTTCATGTCAATCTGCTCTTTGTTGCCGAGAATGACGTAAGCCTTGTGAGCTTTTCCGAATTGTTCTTTGCTAAACTGCTGAATGTCTTCGAGGCTTACCGCTTGCAAGTCTTTATAGTACTGTTGCATACTATTTGCAGGGCGTTCGTATCGTCTGTTTTCCAAAAATGAATTGATGACAGACTGTTTGATAACTCTGTTGGTTGCAATGGAATTGACGGCAGAGCGTTTTGCCAAATCGAACTTTGATTGTATTGCCGGCATACTGTCGAGCAAGAGGTTGAAAGCGTCCAATGCGTCTGTTACTTTGTCGTTTTGTGTGGCTATGTGTGCAATGTTGTAGTTTCTGTCGGTTTTGTCATATCCTATGTTGTAGGTTGAGTATGCCTGATAAGCCAATGAGCGTTTTTCTCTCATTTCTTGGAATACCAAGGCGTTCATTCCTCCTCCGAAGTATTGGTTATACATACTTATCTTGGCTCTTTGCTTGTCGTCATACTTGTTTGAGACGATGAACATTCTGCAATAAGATTGGTTTGCGGGGTAATTGACAAAATAGACCACGTCTTTGCCAAAGGTTTGCTTGGCTTTGAGTTTGCTTTTTGCAACCTTGGTAGGACGAGCTTCCATTTTGTGATTTTTGTTCACAAAGGCAACAAGGGCATCGACCGACATATCTCCATAATATCTCACTTGCTCGCCATAGTGCTTCAAGTCCTTAATCATATTACATAATTGGTCGGAAGTAAGTTTGCTTATTTCTTTGTCGCTCAGCAATGTGGCAAATGCTTCTTTCTTTCCGTACAAAGCATATTCGGACAATTTTGCAAAGCAAGCCGATTGTTTGGCTTTGTCATCTTGTCTTTTTTTGAGCAGTTCGGCTTTCATATTCTCCATATCGGAAGGAGAAATCATCGGATTGGCAAGCAGGTCTTCCAAAAGCTCCATTGCCTCGGGCAGGTTCTCGCTCAAACCTTCTATTCTAATGGTTGTCTCCTTTGCGTTGGAGAATACGTTTATGTTTGTGGCAAGATTGAAGAGCTTTTCTTTGACTTGCTCTTTGGAAACAAAAGGAGTGTAAAGATAATCGCTGCACAACGACAAGAGTTGTAGGTATTTGTTTTCCAAAGTGCCGACCTTATATACAAAGGAAAGAGAATAACGCGAGTTGTCTTTGTTCTGCACATACAACACCTCGCTACCATTGTCTGTTTGCTCGATTTTCAAATCTTTTGAGTAATCGACAAAGACGGGTTCTATCGCTTTGGTCTTGGCAGACTTGATTTGAGCAAAGAAAGGTGAGGTTGCATTTTGATTGATCTGAATAGGTGTGATTGGCGGTTTCTCGACTTTTTCGACCTTTGCAGGCTCTCCCTGAGTTTTTCTGATAACCACATAGTTGTTTGATTTGAATATTTTGTTGGCAAAATCCACAATGTCGGCTTTGGTTATCGTTTTCATCTCCTCCAATTCATTGACCACATCTGCCCAGTCTCTGTTTGAAAGATATGCCATCGCCATTGCCATTGCTCTTGAGGAGTTGCTTTCTATCGACTTGATTTGTCGCAGTCTCAAATTGGCAATCGCAGCGTCCAATATGCTCTCGTCCCACGCTCCTTTTTTCATAAGCTCAATTTGTTCCGACAAAAGAGACTGCAACTGCTCCATTGTCTGTTCTGCCTTTGGGCTTGCACGAAAGTAAAATACCGAATAGTCATTCAAAGTGTACAGACTGCTTGAAGCACTCGAAACAAGATTTTTATAGTTGAGGTTCTTGTCAATCAATCCCGTCGAACCATTGCTGAATATCCAATCCATAAGCTCGGCAATCAAAATGTCCTTTGAACCATTGCCTGCATACATTCGGTAAGCTATCGTAATATATGGAGCTTCTATGCCTTTGACTTCAATATCTTTGACACTTGTCAATTCGGGTTCTCTTTGGAAGGTGAGGGGTTCAACTTCTTTGGAAGGCAGACTGCCGAAATACTTTTCTATTATCTTTATTGCTTCTTCGGGATTGAAGTCTCCGCTCATTGCAATGCAGTAATTATTCGGCACATAGTACTTTGCGTGAAAGGCTTTGATGTTTTTCAAAGACGGATTGCGAAGATGTTCTGCCTCTCCCAAGGTTGTCTGCTGTCCGTAGGGGTGTGAGGGGAAGAGAGCTTTGAGCATTTGCTCCCGAACCTTGCGTCCCTCGTTGGTAAGGCTCATGTTCTTTTCCTCATATATGGTTTCAAGCTCGGTATGAAACAATCGCAACACAGGATTTGCAAAGCGGTCGGCCTGAATCTTCGCCCAGTTCTCCAATTGGTTGGAAGGAATGTTCTCTTGGTAGAAAGTATAATCATTGCTTGTTGCAGCGTTTGTTCCCTTTGAGCCTATGAAGCTCATCATTGTTGCATACTCATTGGGAATTGCAAAACCCGAGGCAATATAAGAAAGAGAATCAATCTGTTTGTAAAGCATTGCACGCTTGTCTTTGTCAGTTTCCTTTCTGTAAACTTCGTACAAATCTTCTATCTTGTCCATATATGGTTTCTCTTGCTCCCAAGAGGTGGTTCCAAACTTCTCCGTACCCTTGAACATCATGTGTTCAAAATAGTGAGCAAGCCCCGTGGTTTCACGAGGGTCGTTTTTGCTTCCCACCCTCACCGCAATATAGGTCTGTATTCTCGGTTCGTCTTTATTGACCGACATATAGACTTTTAATCCGTTGGAAAGAGTGTAAATTCTCACGCCCATAGGGTCGTTATCCACACTCTCATACTTTTGGGCAAAGCAAGCCGTTGCCATAAATAAAGCAACGAACATCAAACAAAAAGCGTTCAATCTTCTCATCTCTTCAAAACTGTTTTTGTATCCAATTATTTTAATCTTAAAATCTCCGCAAAAAGAAACTGCAAAGTAACACAAAATTTGCGTAAGCACAAAAAAAAGGCTTCACTTTTTGAAAAGTAAAGCCTTGCAAAGCGTTGGGTGTCCGGTGGGATTTGAACCCACGACCCTCAGGACCACAATCTGATATTCTAACCAACTGAACTACGAACACCGTGATTTTTTGCGAGTGCAAAGATACAACCTTTCGGCAAAACAGCAAAACATTTTGCCAATTTTTTTGAAAAATTGACCGCAACCATTCAGATTATCAGCACACAACCTTGCAAATCCACCAAAACCAAAACGCCCTTTCACGAAAATAAATCGGCGTTTCACCAGAATAAACCGCCGATTTATTTCGCCGAAACGCCGATTTGTAATCTCAATATAATTGTCTGATTGTTAGTTGTAAAGCATTGCTTAATTCCGACTTGGGACTTATCGGGCTTTTTTGAGTTTCAGTTGATAAGCAAAGTAGGTTGTGAGAAAGTAAAAGCCTGCAAGTATCCACAGCCAAAGGTGTTCGGAGGATATTTCCGCCATGCTGCTGCCCATAGAGTTAAGTCTTGCAAAGGCATTTGCAGCATCGGTCGAAGGGAAAAGATGAGATACAGCTTCCCATACGGCAGGCATCGCCTCCCTTGGCCACGAAAGACCTGTCAAAAGCAGCATAGGAACAGATAAGAAGATATAAAATGGTATTGCATCTTCTTTGTTTTTGAAGAATGTGCCTATTGTCATTCCCATAAGGATTACCGCAAACAAGAAAGGGGTGATGAACCACAAGATTTCAAAAGAACTATCTGCCAACTGTGGAAGATTGAAAAACTTCGGCACGATTATGAGCATATAAACGACTATGGGAATGTAGGTAATGAACAATGCCAAAGCTCTTCCGAAGATTATTCTCAACAATCCTCTGTAATGGGTGTTCTCGGGTATCATTATGTGCAGTTTGTTCGTCTCGGTAGCTTTTCCTGTCATCATTCCTATTCCTATGAGAAGGGTTTGTTGAAGAACCAAAATGAGGACGATCGGCAAAATAAAGGAAGGATAGCCTCCCGGATTGTACAAAACGTGTTGCGTTGGCTTGAATGGCTGAACCTGACTGACGGCTTGGTCATACATTTCGCCTGCGGCAATGCGGTTTTTGGCTTGTATTTCTCCTCCCATTGTCAAAGAGACCGACGAACTTGCAAGAGCAAGGTTTCTATACCAAAAGAAAGATGTAACGTCTGCATAAATGCTTACTGTGGTTTGCCTTTTGGTGTTGATTGAGGTGCTGAAATCTTCGGGTATGTAGATAATTCCGTGTACTTGAGAGTGTCTTTGCAGGTTTTGAGCCTCCTGCAAACTTTCGCAAGAGCGTGCAATTCGGACTTCGGGTGTGGCATCTACCCTTCGGATATACTCTCTGCTGAGAGCGGTGTTTGATTTATCGACAACGGCAACGGGCATATCCGTCATCACTTCGTGATTGTAAATATATCCGCAAACCATCGGATAGACCAAGCAGGCAACAAAGAACACTATCAGCACTCCTTTGTCGGTAAAAATGGTGTATAGTTCTCTTCTGAGAATATGAAGCATATCTATCCATGCCTCTTTGTTTGCCCTGAGCTTTTCTTGTATATTTGTTTTCATCTTCAATCTTTTGAAAAATCCAATCTTACGGCAGCCTTTTTCAATCTCGGAAGAATAAATAAAGGCAAGATATTAAACAATAGAAGAATGACAAGCGGCAACCATGTTTCTGTAATGTCAAGAGCGTTGATTTGAACGGCAGAATACATATTGTAGTATTGAGTAAGAGGATATAGAAGAGTGTATGGACGAACGGCAGGCAACATTGCAAACTGCGGATAGGTGAAGCCTGCAAGGGTGAAGCCCAACACTCCGTAGAATGCTCCTATCGATAGAGCTGTTCTCATTACCGGCAGACAGCCCGAGATGAAAATGCCGACTGCCTGATATGCAACAACGGTCAGAATGCTGCAAAGGTAGAGCAAGATATTTGAGCCGTGAACCGGAAATCCCAAATACTTCTCCAACACAATCCGTGTGAAGATTTCCATGAGCGAAAAGACTATCGTGTAGGGCAAGAGTTTGCCGCAGAGAGCCTTTGCCATGCTTCGCTCTGCCAAAACCAACCAGCGTTTTGAGCTTGCCTGCTTCAATTCGCTTCCTATGGCATAAATGGTGCAGATAAGGCACATAAGAAAGATTATTCCGGGCATTATGATGGAGGAAAGGTAGTAAGAATAGTTCAAAGTCGGGTTGCCTATAATGTGAACATCGGTTTTGATTGGTTGGACTTGGGCAAGAGCTTGGTTTTCATCTTCGCCTTTGGCAAGACGTAGCTTCAAATTCACTCCTGCCGACAGGGTGCTGAGAGTGGTCGTCAGCTCTCTCATTATCAGAGAACCTGCAAGATAGTGTACATATTCGGTGCAAAAGACCACTTCGGGCTGTTTTCCGTTTATCACATCTTGCTGAAAGTTTCGCGGAATGATGACAAAGGCATAAATGTCGCCACTTTGCATTCTCGATTGTGCAACCTCGTATGAGGAGAGCTTGTATTTGACTTTGCAAAACTGACCTGAGGATATTGTTCTGACAATCTGCCTTGACGAAGAGCTGTTGTCAAAATCAATTACGGCTATCGGCAGCTGTGAAGGTACACCTTTGTTCAAGAAAGTTGCAAAGAAAAGAACCACAATCAAAGGAATGACAATCGTCATCACCAAATAAATTGGTTGAGAAATCATTCTCCTCACTTCTCTCTTAAAAACCCTGACAACACCTTTCATTTTACTTTTTCCTTTCTACTTTTTGAGTTTTGACCAGTTGATAATCACGCTCATTCCCGGGCGAAAATCACTTACCTTTTCAACAGGTACGGCTCTTACTTCAAAGGTCTTGGTGTCATATTCGTCTGTCAGCTTGGTAGCTTTCCATGTTGCGTATGAGCCTAAGGCTTTGATGTAGGTTACTTTGAGAGTTATCTCCTTATCTCCGAGAGCAGGTACTTTCGCTTTCAACTGCTGACCGACTTTTATCTTTGATAAGAAGTTTTCTCTGACGTTGAAGGTAACCCAGATGTCGTTCAAATCCACTATATTCATAAGCGGACTGCCGCTTCCGACCAATTCGCCTTCTTTAGGGAAGATTTCTGAGATTTCTCCGCTGATTGGGGCAACTAACTTGGTCTCGCTCAGGTATGATGTTGCCTCTTCAAGCGCACCTTTGGCTCTTTGCACTTGTGCGTATGCTGCAAGTTTATCTTCTTTTTGAGCTCCGTTCAAAGCCATTTCGTATTGGCTTTTTGCTGCTCTTGCCTGTGCTTGTGCAGCCTTGTATTGTGTTTCGACCTCGTCAAACTTCTGAGCGGCAATAACTCCTTTCTCATAAAGGTTTTTTGTTCTCTCGTAGCTCTTTTTTGCAAAGTCGGCAGCCGTTTGAGCCATTTCATATTGCTCTGCGGCAGCTGTTATTGTCTCTTGTCGAGTGCCGTTTTGGGCTTTGAGACTTACTGCCTTGGCTGCACTCTCTGCCGCTTCCGCCTGCATGATTTTGGCACTTATCTCGGGAGAATCGATAAGTATGAGGGTGTCTCCCTTCTTTACCTTCATACCTTCTCTTGCCCGAAGTTCCAACACTCTGCCCGGCAGCTTGCCCGACAGTCTCACTTCGGTGGCTTCAACTTCTCCCTGAATGATTACATCGTCGGGAGTGAGAATAAAATAACCTATCAAACCGATTACGGCAATTACCGAAATCAAAATAACGAACGACATTACCAATGTCTTGCTTTCTTGTTTCTTCATATCTTTCTATATGCTATTTTACTTTGATTTTACCCAATGATTGTTCCAAATATAGTTTCGACAACATGGTGTTGATTTGTGCATCTATGTTGTCGCTTTTTGCACTTACCCATGCTGTTTGTGCTTCCATGAGGTCGGCAGCCGAAATGATGCCTTCTTCAAACGATAGTTGTGCGTGCGAAAGGTTCTCTTGTGCATTTTCGAGATTGTTTTGAGAGAGTATTTCTTGCTTGAAGGCCTCGTTTCGCTTAAACTGCATCATGTTTGCCTGCAATTCGAGCTTTTCGAGGGCTTCTTCTCTTTCCATTTTTGCAATGTTGTGTGCGTGCTTTGCCACCGAAAGAGTGTGTATCCTCTCTCCCCAGTGGAAAATTGGTATTGTAACGCCCACACCTACCGAGAAAAATCCGTCAAACTTGTTCTCAAATCCGTTAAACACATTGGGATTTGACAGCAAGTAGTTTCCGCTTGCGACAATGTTGGGCATAAATCGCGAACGTGCTATTCTGACTTCGCTTTCTGCCAAAGCAACTTTCAAATCTAACATTTTGGCTTCGGGACGCATCAATGTCATTTTGCCAATGTTGTCTTCGAGACTTACTTCGCTCAAATCACTCTTTGCAACTTCCGACAGCTCATAGTCGGTGTCGAGAGGCATTCCGCAAATTTGGTTCAACATCATCTTTGCGAGCTTCAAACCATTCTCTGCCTTGGTGAGTGTCATTTCGGCTTCGTTGAGTTTTACCTTTACTTTCAACACATCTGCTTTTGTTGCAAAGCCCTGCTCAAACAATGTGGCAACGTTTTCGCTTGTGGTTTGCAGCAAGGCTCTGTATTCGAGAGCAAGTTTTTGCTTGGCTTGAAGAGATACCGCTCTCCAATAGGCTTCATCGACTTGTATCAAAAGATTGATTTTGGAGTTTTCGTATCCCAAAGAGGCGAGTTGCTCTCCCAAAGAAGCAATGCGGTAGAGTTCCAAAATTTTTCCGCCCATGAATATGGGCTGAGTGAAACCTATGCCGGCAACAAAGATGTTCTCTATGTCAAATTCCATTGCCTCTTTTGGCAAAAGGGCATAGTCTTTTGGTTGTACCCTTTCCGGATTGGTCAATGGGTTGAACGGATTGCCGTTTGCATCAACCGGAAGGGTGATTACTCCTCCGTTGCCGTCGGGAAAGTCTGCTGTAACCATCTGGTCCAACCTAAGGGTGAAAGAACCGTCCGCAGCCTTTGTTCCAACGGGCAATAAGGCGTCTTCGCTAAGGAGAGATATATTTCTCGAATTGTACAAATAAGCACCGCTTGCATTGAAATTTGGCAAGAACTGCGTAAAGGCAGCTTTCCTTGCTTGTTGGGCTTGTTGCAATTTCTCGTCTGATATTGCCAAAGATTTGTTGTGCCTGATTGCCATGCTCCTGCAACTATCTAAATCGAGAGTGTTTTGAGCTTGAACGAGAGTTGCAGAATACACTCCCGCAATCAAAAACAATACTTCAAATATTCTTTTTCTCATGATGACCAATTTTCTGTTTTTCATAAAATTTTCACTATATCGTAAGCCGTTTGGCAATTATTGTTTTGTCCCGCCGATTTTTTTTTGATTGCCTTTCATAGGGTGTATATCTGGAGAACAGAACAACAATCTCGACCATGCTTTGTTTGAAAGGCTTTTCTTGGTGTTTGATACTATTGATTGACATACAAAGTATTACACAAGGTGAAATAGTCGGGCGTTTTATCGTGGCAAAATGGCGTTTTGTCAAATTGAGACGTCGAATTGCCACTTCTGAAACGCCGTTTGAAAATCGTGCGTTGCAAATTGCTTTTTTAGTGTCTGAGTTGGGAAAAAGTTGTACCTTTGCAGCTTAATTTTTTAATCAAAACAAAAAACATATTTATGACAGAAAAACAAAACTCAGTTAAGGCTTGGTTCAGCCAACTTGTAGATACCGACGAGAAGTTCGGTTCTAAACAATGGTTTAAGTCCTATGCATACATCTTTGTCGGCACTTTCCTTTTCGTGTTGGCAGACGTGATGTTTGCCATGCCCTATCACCTTGCTCCCGGAGGAGTTTACGGACTTGCAAACGTGTTGAGTACATTGACTCCGGTAAACATTTCGACCTATTTGATGTGTATGGAAATCCCGCTTTTGATTATCGGAAGTATAATCTTGGGACCTATGTTTGGTGTCAAGACCATAGTTTCTACCGTGTTGGGTTGGGGATTTACATGGATTTTGGAAACTACATGGGGTTACGCTCCTTTGATTCATATAGGAGAATTGATAACCGATGCGGCGGCAGCTCCGTTTGATGCTCTTGCCATAAAGGGTATGTCAGAGTTGTTTATTCCGGACTATCTTTTGAACACATTGCTTGCCGGATTGTTATACGGAATTGGTATAGGTATGATATTCAAGTCGGGAGCAACTTCGGGAGGTAGCGACATCGTTTCGATGATAATAAACAAATATACGGGAATTTCTCTCGGTACTTTGGTTATCATTGTCGATAGTTTGATTGCTCTTTCCTCACTTTTGATTTCTCCTGATTTGCGTTTGCCGGCTTATTCAATCCTTTTGATTGTGATTGAGGGTAAGATAATAGACATTGTTGTCGATGGATTGAAGACATACAAGACTTTGTTTATCGTAACCGACAAATATGATCAGGTGAGAAACGCAATAATCAACGATTTGAACCGTGGCGGTACTTGCATGAAAGGTGTGGGAATGTACAAAGGCGTTGAGCGTGATATAATATATACAACCGTTTCTCGTTCTGAATTTGTGAAGTTGCGTTCGGGAATAAGAAAGATTGACCCTGAGGCATTCATCAATGTAATAGATAGTAGTGAAATATTGGGCAAGGGTTTCAAGGCTCTGCCAAAAAATTAGAGTTATGACACTTCAACAGTTAAAGTATCTGCTCGGTATAGTTGAGGCAGGTAGTATGCTTAAAGCATCAAAGAATTTTGGAATTACACAGCCTACGCTTTCTGCCATGCTCAAAAAGTTGGAAGCAGAATTGGACATTTCTATTTTTGACCGTTCGTCTCAGTCGATGCGTCTGACGGCAATGGGAGAGTGTGTTGTCTCTCAGGCAAAGATTGTCTTGACTGCGGCAGACAACCTAAAAGAACTTATAAACGAAAAACGTAATCGTATTGGTGGTCGTTTGCGTTTGGGAGTTATTCCGACGGTTGCTTCTTCCTTTGTTCCGAGCTTTATTGATGCATTCTATGCTTCTCACCCCGATGTGGATTTGTCAATAGAAGAGATGAAGACAAACGAAATAATCGAAGGGTTGAGGTCTTCTACGATTGACATGGCGGTGCTTGCCACTCCTTTGAATGCAGAACACTTGTTGGAGATACCTCTTTATTACGAGCGTTTTTGGGCTTATTTGTCGCCTTTGCAGAGGGAGCTTTATTCAAAAAGCTCGCTCAGAGCTTCCGATTTGCCTTTGGACGATTTGTGGGTCTTGTCGGAAGGTCATTGCATGACAAAGCAGATTTTTAACTTCTGTGGCGAAAACGATGAAGGCAAACGCATCTACTCGGCAGGCAGCATTGCCACTCTGGTTCGCACGGTCGATAAAATCGGAGGCTGTACCATAATCCCTGCCTTGGAGATACCTACCCTTAGCGACAAACAGCAAAAGAATATAAGACCAATCGAAAATCCGATAGCAGTGAGGGAAATATCCATTGTGGTAAAAGACGACTTTGTAAGAGAGAGACTGTTGAACGATGTTATCAATTCGATAAAGAGTTTCATTCCTTCGGATATGCTTGACGAACATCTGAAAAAATTTGCAGTCCGTTTGTAGAGCTTATTCCATGGTGTAGCGAGAAAACACGTTGGAAGGATTTATTGATATGGGGTTCTTTTCAAACCAAGCGAGAAAAGAATCCCATTTTGTTTTGTTTGCATTGACCCAACTTGCCGTCTGCTTCGGATCTCCGTAACCAAAAAGCCAATAGTTGTATGCCTCAAAATGACCTTGAGCGATAAGCTCTTGGTGATAGGCAGAAAGTACGTTCTCGAAGCTGCTGCTGTTGGCAGAAAACTCCTTTGCAAAACGCTGTCTGATGCGATTGAGAGAAGCCAAATCGAGAATGCGTTCACTCCTTACCGCAGCCCTCATTGCAGAACGAAAACTCTCGGGGAAAAGATTGGGTCTTACCGAAGAATTTGAGTAAACTATTGTTGGAGAGTCGAAATCGACCTCGGCTCCTGAACGTCCGAAAGAAATCTCTTCCGAGTATATCTTGTACAATTCTCTGCTCATAGATTTGCAACGCTCGCTGTCTCGCTCCAAAAGCATGAACAGTTCGCCGTACATCACACCCCATACCTCTTCGGTGGAAGCAAAGAATATCAAAGCCGCACGATAGTAGTTTGAAGCGAACATCGGGTCTGCCTCTATGCCTTTCTCATAGTAGTAAAGAGCATTCTTGTAGTCTCCGTTTTGGTACTTCATGTTGCCGAGTTCCAAATACAGACAACCTGCATTCTCAAACTTCTTCAATCCCTGCTCATATATGCTTACCGCCTTACCGCTCTGTCCGATTTCATCGTAGGCATTTCCCAACAACTGATAGACATCGGCAAGTACATCGTCCCTTTTGAGCAGAGGCTCCAAGACAGATATACACTTTTTGTAGTCTTGCATGGAGTAATGACACCAAGCCAACTCGTAGTGCAGGGCAAGAGAATCCATGCCTTGCGAAATGGCGGAAGTGAGACATCGCTGTGCATCGTGGTATCGTTCGTTGTCCATCAACCTTATGGCACTTTGCAAAACCGAATCGCAACTTTGTGCTTTTGCCCCTTGGAAAGATATGAATAAAAGTCCGCAAACAACTATTAAAGCTCTCTTCATGATATGTCAGATTGTTAATTTCAGAGAGCAAAGATAAGATTTAATTGACAATTAACAATCAACCCAAGCACGCTTTGTTGCGATTTTTGACGATTATGCAGCTGTTTGACCAAGACTTAACCTTGCTTTGATATATTATTGCGAAATTTATGACCACGGAAGTAGTATTTCAAAGAGCTTGATTGAGTAAAAGTTAGCAGAAATCAGCAGAATATTATAGCTTTTTTTATTGATTTCTCTTGTTGGTCTCATTTTTTTTTTTAGATCTTTGCCAACGGTATTTAATGTTTAACCAAAAGGAAAAGTAAAATGAAAAAGAGATTATTCGTCGTAGCAATGTTACTATGTTTTGCATTTAGTATTCAATTTACTTTCTCGCAAAACAATAGTAACTTTCAAACTTATCAATCCGTAGGTTTGCAAACAGATTTGCTTGCAAACACACAGAGCTTCAACAATTACCTTGAAGCAAAAGGGATAAGCACTTTTAAGTCTTTCGTTCCGACTGTGGGTATATCATACTCTGCAATGAGAGGATACAAGGGCAAGATATTCTATGGAGTATCAGCTGCCTTTTCGTATGGTCGTGCAGAAACGAAAGATAAATTCTTGAAAAAGGAGGACGCATCTGTTCATGCAGATGTGTTTTATAGGTTCGGCTTGGGTAAATCTGTGGGATTGGAAGCAGGAGTCGGATTTGGTTTGTCTTATTCCGACATTTTGTATGCTTGCAACAATGAACAAGTCGGTTCTTTTTCGGGATTTGTGCCTATAATGCCGATAACCGCAGGGATAGTGTTCCCTCATGACAATCCTAACTCGGTCGGTATTTATTTGCAATATATTGTTTCGTTCAAAGGAGACAATAGCATTCATGAAACAGGTACGAACAATAGTATTTCGGGTTATGAACTCAGACCATCGACACTTTCGGTGGGAGTTAAGTTTGGATTTTAAGTCATAGGTAAATAGTTTAGGAGGTGGGAGAGCTTTGAGCCTTGCACCTCTTTTTGCTTTAATGCAGACTTTTCAAAGAGGATTTTTGAACATATAACAGGCAAAAACAAACAGCGAGGGCGGAAACAAATTTGCTTCCGCCCTCGCTTTAATTTGAACAGAGAACCGACTATACGGTTTGAACTGTCTCTACAAGTTTCTTACCTGTTTGAACTGCTTCGAGGTTTGCAGGTATCAACTTGTGGTGTCTTTCGGGTAGTGATTTTTTCAATCCTTTTTCGATAAATTCTTCTGTAACAACAGGCTTTACTTGAAGGAATGCTCCCAATACTATCATGTTGAAGACTTTTGCCATTCCGAGTTCTGCACTCTTTTCTGTGGCAGCCACCTTGTAGATGTTAATGTCTTTTCTTGTAGGAGGGTGAACGATACCATTAGGGTCGTACAACAATACTCCTCCCGGCTTTACCGAGTGTTCAAACTTGTCCAACGATTGTTGGTTAAGTATGATTGCTGTATCAAATTGGCTGATAATCGGTGATGAAATCCTGTCATCTGAGATTATCACTGAAACATTTGCTGTACCACCTCTCATTTCAGGTCCGTAAGATGGCATCCAGCTGACTTCCTTATCTTGCATTGCTCCGGAGTATGCAAGTATCTTTCCCATTGAAAGAACTCCTTGACCTCCAAATCCTGCGATTATTATTTCTTCTGTCATCTCTTTTCTGTTTTTAAGGTTATCTTACCAACTGTCCATCGACTTTTATGTCGCCGGGAACATACTTTTCGAACATGTGTTCTTTCATCCATTCGTTTGCTTGAACAGGTGTCATCTTCCAACCTGAGTTGCAAGTCGAAACAAATTCTACGAAAGATGTTCCTTTTTTGTTTGCTTGGTTTTCAAATGCTTTTCTTACAGCTGCTTTTGCTTTGCGAACATCAGCAGGTGTAGATGCCGACTGACGAGTTACGTAATATGTGCCGGGCAACTGTGCAACAAGCTCTGTTATTTGCAAAGGATAACCATTCAAATCAACTCTACGTCCGTAAGGAGTGGTGGCTGTCTTCATACCCAAAAGGGTTGTAGGTGCCATTTGTCCTCCTGTCATTCCGTAGATTGCGTTGTTTACAAAGAATATGATGATATTCTCACCTCTGTTGCAGGCATGGATTGTTTCTGCTGTTCCGATTGCAGCAAGGTCTCCGTCTCCTTGGTAGGTGAAGGTGTGCATATCGGGGTGCAATCTTTGAATTGCCGAAGCCAATGCCGGTGCTCTTCCGTGTGCAGCTTCAACAAAATCGACGTCAAAGTAATTGTACGCCAACACTGAGCAACCTACGGGTGCGATACCGATAGAGCTTTCTTGAATTCCCATTTCATCTATTACTTCTGCAATTATTCTGTGTATTGTTCCGTGCGGACAGCCGGGACAATAGTGCATAACTGCGTCGGTCATGACGCTTGTTTTCTTGTAAACAAGGTTTTCCGGTTTTATTATCTCTTCGTTAAACATAATCCTATCCTTTAATTAAATCGTTTTCCAATGCTTCCAATACTTCTTGTGGTGTAGGAATGATACCTCCGTAACGTCCGAAGTACTTTACAGGGCACTTGAACTCAGATGCAAGCTGTACATCTTTTACCATTTGACCTGCACTCATCTCTACTGTAAGTATTCCCTTAACTCTTTGTGCCAATTGTTTGATTGGTTCGCTTGGGAATGGGAACAAGGTGATTGGTCTCAACAAACCTACCTTTATGCCTTTTTCTCTTGCAAGCTGAAGTGCCTTGTGAGAAATTCTCGCACTTGAACCATATGCAACGATAACGTAATCTGCATCTTCGCACATTATTTCTTCATATCGAGTATCGTTCTTTTCCATTTCGCGATACTTAGCTTGAAGTTTGTGGTTGAAGATTTCTTGTTTTACAGAATCCAACTCCAAAGATGTGATTATGTTGTGTCCTCTCGATTTAGGTTTTCCGTAAGCTGCCCATGGAGCTTTGGCTGCTATTTCTTCCTTAGTCCAACGAGGAACATAGTCGCCAACATACAATTTCTCCATTGCCTGACCAATCGCTCCGTCAGAAAGAATCATAACAGGAGTACGATATTTGAAAGCTATATCCCAAGCATCGAATACAAAGTCATACATTTCTTGTACAGTGGCAGGAGCCAATACATACATTTGATAGTCTCCGTGTCCGCCACCCTTAGTTGCTTGGTTGTAGTCTGCCTGAGATGGTTGGATTGTTCCCAATCCCGGACCTCCACGTACAACGTTTACAACCAAACAAGGAAGCTCTGCACCTGCAAGGTAAGTCAAACCTTCCTGCATCAAACTCATTCCGGGTGAAGAAGAAGAAGTCATCACCTTTTTACCTGTTGCAGCACCTCCATACACCATATTGATTGATGCCATTTCACTTTCAGCCTGCAATACTACCATTCCGGTTTTCTCCCAAGGCATTTCTGCCATCAGGTGCTCCATAACTTCTGATTGCGGGGTTATAGGGTATCCGAAATAGCCATCGCAACCGGAGCGAATTGCTGCTTCTGCAATCGCTTCGTTACCTTTCATCAATTTTAATTCCTTTGCCATTTCTCTAAGTTTTAAAATCGTTTATAATTTAGCTTTGTAAACCGTTATAACTCCGTCAGGGCAAACCATACCGCAGCTTGCACAACCGATACATTCGTCCTTTACTTGTTCGGCGTAGTTGTAACCTTTACCATTTACGTTTGCTGATAAGGCGATAACCTGCTTTGGACATACCGAAGCGCAAACTCCGCAGCCCTTGCAACGCTCAATATCAACTACAATTGCTCCTTTTATTGCCATTGTCGTGTCGTTTTTAATGAATAATTTTACTTGTTTTTCAGCCCCCAAAATTAGGAATTTATTTTGAAACAGCAAATTTTTCAGTGTTAAATCTTGTTTTTTGATTTTTTCGTATTGATTGAACTAAGGTGTTTGTTGCTTGTTTGTAGAGTGATAACCATAAAATATACGACTATGAAAAAATTTGAATTGATGCAGTTGCCCTATTCGTTGGAGGCTTTGGAACCTCATATCGGCAAGCTGACAATGGAGTATCATTACGGAAAACATTATCGTACCTATTTGGACAATCTCAACAAGTTGATTGCAGGCACAGCCTTTGAACAGATGAGTTTGGAAGAGATTGTAAAAAAATCAACAGGTGCAACTTTTAACAATGCCGCCCAAGTGTTTAATCACGAGTTCTATTGGAAGAGCCTTGCTCCCGACTCAGACAAAGAACCTTCGGGAGGGCTACTTCTGGCTTTGGAGAAGAAGTTCGGAACTTTTGAAGAATTGAAGCGTCAATTTACTTTGTCTGCCATGAGTGTATTTGGCAGCGGCTGGGTGTGGCTTGTAAAAACTCAGTCAGGGAAGTTGGAAATAGTGCAAACGGCCAATGCAGACACTCCCATTTGTCAAGACCAAACGCCCTTGCTTGTTTGCGACGTGTGGGAACACGCCTACTACATCGACAAGCAGAACAGACGTGCCGACTACTTGGACGCATGGTGGAAGGTGGTCGATTGGAAGGCTGTGTCTTTGCGATACTAAGCCAAGCTCTCTCCGATAAGCCTTGCCATTGTGGCAACCAACTCCCTGCAAGGCATCGGCGGTTTGGTACAGCCCTTTTCTATACCTCTCAAACGTTTGCACACAATGTCCCCACATTCTGAGCGAAACTTGTCTGCAAGACATTTTGTCCATTGATAGCACTTCTCTGTATCGGGACGAGAGTTCTCGTCCTGATTTTCTTTTATAAATCCCGCAAGCATTGCCATTGCCGACACACAACCGCAAATCTCTCTCATCTTTGCCACGCCTCCGCCAAAAGATACCGACATTTTCTCTGCCACATTCTTATCCAAACCCACACAATCGGCGTATGCCAAGACAACACTCTCGGCACAATTATATCCTTGAGCGTGTGCTTTGCGAGCAAGTTCAACTCTTTGTTCAATCTCTTCTTTTTGCACAATAAACTCCTTTTGTCCGAATAACGATTGCGGAATGTTATTATTTTGTTACTTTTGCATCAGATTAAAAAAATGACAGCAATATGAACAGAAAAGAACTTGTGGATTTGATATACCGCAAAAAGAGCTTTCTTTGTGTAGGTTTGGACAGCGACAAAAGCAAATTGCCCGAATGTGTTCTGTCAAAGGAAGATCCTGTATTTGAGTTTAACAAAGCAATCATTGATGCCACACTTCCTTATACCGTGGCATACAAACCCAATCTTGCCTTCTACGAATCGCAAGGCATAGAAGGCTTGGTCAGTCTGAAGAAGACCATGGACTACTTGCACACTTTCGACAAAGAATGCTTCACAATAGCAGATGCAAAGCGGGGAGACATAGGCAACACCTCGCAGCAATACGCCAAAGCATTTCTCTCTCCCGAAAGCGACTTCGGCTTTGATTCCATGACCATTGCCCCATACATGGGCGAAGACTCTGTAAAGCCTTTCACGGTCTATGAAAACAAATGGGTAATCCTCCTTGCTCTTACCTCAAACAAGGGAGCAAATGACTTTCAGTTCACACAAGATAACCAAGGTACTAAGTTATTTGAGCAAGTCTTGACCAAAGCACAGCAGTGGGGAACGAAAGACAATCTGATGTTTGTTTGCGGAGCAACACAAGCCGAGATGTTCTCCACAATCCGTCGCATAGTACCCGAACACTTCCTATTAGTACCCGGAGTAGGCGCTCAGGGCGGCTCTCTTTCGGAGGTATGCAAATATGGTTTGACTAAGGAGTGCGGACTGTTGGTAAACTCTTCCAGAGGCATCATCTTTGCCGACCACAGTGCCGACTTTGCCAAAACCGCAGCTCAAAAAGCAAAAGAACTCCAAGAAGAAATGGCTTCTTATTTAGAGAGATAGGATAGAAGATAGGACGTCTTAGAGCTACCTATGACGTCCTATAAATCCTATTCTTTCCCTATCCTCTTAACTAATTCGCTGAATACTTCGCCGCGGTGTTCAAAGTTGCGGAACATATCGTAACTGCTGGCAGCAGGAGAGAGAAGACAAATCTTTCCTTTCTCTGTATGCTTGCCGCACCAGCGTACAATCTCTTCGTAATTATCGCTCACAAGGGTGTTGAACTGCATTCCGCTCTGTTCTATCAGTGAGAGCATTCTTCGTCCTGCCTTGCCGACAAAGGCAATGTTCTTCACCTCAAATTTTTTCAGTCCTTCGACAATGATGCCATAGTCTATTCCGCGGTCCTTGCCTCCGAGAATGAGTGTCTGAACGTCTTTTAGTGCCTGCAGGGCTGCAATCGTGGCTTCGGGAATGGTGCTTATGCTGTCGTTGTAGTAGCTTACTCCGTTTATTGTGCCTACGGGTTGCAGGCGGTGTGCCAAGGGTTCAAAGTTCACTATGCTTTGAAGTGCCTGCTCTTTATCCAAGCCCAATATGTCGGCAACTTGCAGTGCAGCCAAGGCATTGAGACGGTTGTGGTCGCCTTTGAGGTATTTTGGTTCGGGATAAACATAGTCGCTGCTTTTGAAAGGGCGTAGTTCGGAAACTATGTTGCAAGATGCAAGCAGTGCTTCGATTCGTTCGTCCTCTCCATTAAATACAAAGAAGTCTCCTTCGGATTGTTTTCGTGCAAGGTTGAACTTGGCATTCCAATAGTTGGCACAGCTGTCGAAGTGGTCCAAGTGTTCTTCATATAGGTTGAGTAAAACCGAGATGTGTGCCGAACGATGCAAAAACTCTGCCTGATGTGCCGACAGCTCTGCCACAATGATTGTTTTCTCACCTATATTGTCAATCATGTCGAAAAGCGGAATGCCTATGTTGCCTGCCAAAACCACATCGGGATTTTGGTCTTTGATAATTTTGTAAATAAGACTGCTTGTGGTGCTTTTACCCTTTGTTCCGCTGATTGCAATGGTTTGGGAGTGAAACAGTTGTAAAAATAAGTCGGTCTGGGAGCTTATCTTTTGAGTCGGTATGAAGTTTATGTTTTTGTAGGGAATGCCGGGGGTCTTCAAAAATAGTGTTCCTTCGGACAATTCTTCTGCGGTCATTGCCCTATATTCTGTTTTCGGCATTTGATTTTTTACTTCGGCGTTCCGGTCAATTTTTTCGGCGTTTTGTCGTAGTAAATCGGCGTTTTGGTCGGCTACTATAATATGTTGATTTTCAGATATGCTTTCCAATAGTCTGAGAGAAGATTTGCCTTCACGTCCAAAGCCGAGAATAACCGGCGTATGACCTTTGAAAATTCGTCTTAGTGCAGCTTTCTTGATTGCAGGGTATGGGTTGGAGAGTATGTTGAAGTCTTTCTTTGAAAGGTTGTGTTCTTGTTGAAGGGCAAAGAGAGCATCAAATGATTTTCTTATCATATATTCTTTTGCCACAGGTAGTTGTAACCATTTTGTAAGCAGAATTTCGCTTTGTGAGGGTTCTTCCTTGTGTATTCGCATTGCGATTGCGGCATTCACCTCGTCAATCGTGCCTACACACTCAAATGGTTTTTGTTCTCCTTCGCCGCATAGTTGCATCAAATAAGTAAGCAAGTTTTCGTCCTCAAAGAGGTTTTTGCCAAAGACGGCTTTTAACACATCTTTTGCCAAGAATGGAGATAAGATTATGAAAGCAAAGAGACACTTGGGGCAGTTCCCGCACCATATATCCTGCTTTGAACCTGCGTTGCAACTCTTGAATACATACTGATAGTTCAGTTGAGAGAAGAGTTTTGCTATGTGAAGTTCGGAAAGCGGTCGCAAGAAACTAAAATAGTTGAAGTCCTTGCAGATATATTTTGAAACGTATGAGCGGAAGTCGTTCTCAAATTCTATGCTTTTTGAGTATTGGTGATTGATTTTTGCTCCCCTGACGGTGCTTTCGTTTGCCGAGTTCTCGTTTGACAGAGCGATGTGTCTGCGTTTTGAAAAGGCTGCAAACAAAAGACTTGTGAAGGCAAGCATTGCCGAAAAAGGAGTGTGTCCGTTGAGGTATCCTTGTCGGTTGAGGTCCAAAAGGTGTGCGTCTATCGAGCGTCGGTCTTCCAAAAAGTCTTTCTGCTCTATTCCTGCCTGCTTGCAGCAATCCAATGTAGCTCCGCGAGGATTGACAATCAGCGTTCGCACATCTCTTCCCGAGCCATAGAGCAAGTCCAATGTAACCACAGAGTCTTTGCCTCCTCCGATAGGGACAATGTATTTGTCTTCCAAATCGAAGTCAAGGGCTTGCATCTCTCTTTCTCCCCCAAATTCAAAGTTCACAAAACTATCTATGTCTGCGTCAATGGAGTTGATGAAGAAAAATTCTCCAAGTCCGTGGAAATAAATCTTACGCCAGAAGTCTGTTTGCTCCTTGTTCAAACGCCAAGAGTGAATGAGGATTGTCGGAGAGCAAAACGCTTTCCAATAGCTCACAAGTTCTATCATTCCAATGTTGAAGAGCAACAATTCTGTTTGCTCTTTGCTCAAATGACTGAACGAATAGAAGTCCTTTTGCTTGAAAACATGGGTAGGAGAGAAGCTGTGTTCTTTGCAAACAAAGTGAAACTGCACTTTGAAATCTCCCTCTTCCATTCCGTATTCAAATCCCTTGTACTCAAAACAAGGATACTGCTCTCTGAGTGAGGCGTATTTTGCACTGTTGTCCACGTCGTAATTGGTTTTTTAGTACCGACAAAGGTACAAATTTTTTGTTTTGAGATTTATAAACAATCAATCAGTTGCTCCACTTCTTGTTTGCTTGTTGCCCAATCGGTAACAAATCTGACAACCGCCCTATTGTCGTCTTCCCAAGCCCAGATTTCAAAACTTACCTTGTCTTTCAGAGCGTTAATCTTTTCTTTTGGCATAAGGAAGAATTGTTGATTGCTTGGAGAAAAGCCGTATGGCTCATACCCTTTGGCAACAAAAGCCTCCCGAAGTTCCATTGCCCGTTCTATTGCGTTGTTTGAGAGCTTGAAATAGAGATTGTCGGTAAACAAGGTCTCGAATTGCAATCCCAAAAGGCGACCTTTTGCCAACAATGCACCATGTTGTTTTATCAGAGGAAAGAAATGTTTGAGCAGTTTGTTGTTGCACACCACCACAGCTTCGCCAAACAATGCTCCTACTTTTGTTCCTCCGATGTAAAAGACATCGCAAAGGCGTGAAATATCCTTTATCGAGACATCGTTTCCTTTTGCCATAAGTCCATAGCCGAGCCTTGCTCCGTCAATGTAAAGAGGCAGTGAGTTGTCGTTGCACACTCTGTGCAAGGCTTCCAATTCTTTCAGGGTGTAAAGAGAACCTGTTTCGGTGGGGAAACTGATATATACCATGCCGGGGGCAACGATATGGTCGCGAGCCTCGTCGCGATTGAAATCTCTGACATACTTTTCCACATCTTCGGCTTTTATTTTGCCCTCTGCGGTCGGCAGAGTGAGGACTTTATGTCCGGTAGCTTCAATAGCCCCTGCCTCATGAACGTTTATGTGAGCCGTTTCGGCACAAAGAACTCCCTCAAACTTGCCAAGCACTCCGTCAATCACCGTTGCATTGGTCTGAGTTCCTCCCACAAGGAAATGTATCTCTGCATCGTCTTTCCCGATTGTTTGTCTGATTGCCGCCTTGGCTCTTTGGGTATATTCGTCCAAACCATAGCCGACAGTTTGTTCCAAATTGGTCTCACATATTCTTTTTATAATCTCGGGGCATGCTCCCCTCATATAGTCGGTATCGAAATGTAACATATCTTGAATTGTTTATTGAAAAAAAGATTTGTTTTTGTCGTTTCGGACACTCTCAGAAGTAGAGATGCTCTATCAATGTCTTCGCTCCGAGAAGAATAAGGATAACTCCTCCCATTACCAAGGCAAAACGAGGCTTTATGAAGTGTATGCGTTCTCCCATTTTTACTCCCACAATCGAAAAAACAAAAGTTGCGACAAATATCATGAGAACCGCCAACACTTGTTGAAGCAAACTCCACGTCATTCCGAAACTTATGCCCACCACAAAGGCATCTATTGAGGTTGCAATGGCGAGAGTGATGATTACTTTGGTGCTTGAAACATCAAAAATCTTTTCCGAGAGTTTGAAATGTCTGCCGTCAATCACCATTTTTATTCCGATTATGCACAAAAGAGCAAAGGCTATCCAATGGTCTGCCTGAGACATAAAGCCGCTGAAAGCATCGCCCAACAAAGCTCCCAACATTGGCAGTAGGGCTTGGAAAAACGCAAACCAGAAAGCCATCATTATTGAGCGCTTTCGGGTGAGAGTTTTTTGTAAACCGCAGGTGATTGATACAGTAAAGGAGTCCATTGACAGAGCAACAGACAAAAATAATATCTCTATTATGAATGCAAGACTAATCATCGCTTAACAATTTTGTGATATGAATAAATTGCTCGGTCGAGAGTTGTTCCGCTCTTTTGGTCAGCAGGTCCGCTTCTATGTTTTCGAGATGTGCTCCCAAGGGTTTGAGCGAAGAACGCAACATCTTTCTTCTTTGATTGAATGCGGTCTTAACTACCTTTACAAACAAGGCTTGGTCACAATCTAACTCTCTGACTTGATTTCTCACAAGGCGTATTACTGCCGATTTTACTTTTGGAGGAGGATTGAAGACCTCTTCGCCAACAGTGAAAAGGTACTCTCTGTCGTAGAAAGCCGAAAGCAATACTGACAGAATGCCGTAAGTTTTGCTTCCTTCTTGAGCCACAACCCTTTCGGCGACCTCTTTTTGAAACATTCCCACCACTTGGGTGATTGTGTCTCTGTTTTCAAACACCTTGAAGAGTATTTGGTTGGATATGTTGTAAGGAAAGTTTCCCATTATGGCGTATGGCTCGGGGAAAAGGGTATCGAGCTTCATTTTCAAGAAATCTCCTTCAATCAAATTGGACGATAGTTGCGGAAAATTGCATTGCAGATATGCTACACTCTCGGTATCTATCTCCACAACTTTGAGAGAAGATATGTTTTGCTTGTTTGACAGATATTTTGTCAAAACTCCCATGCCCGGACCAATCTCCAAAACGTCTGTTTGTCCCACAAGACTATCTGCAATTCGGCTTGCAATGCTCTCATCTTTAAGAAAGTGCTGTCCGAGATGCTTTTTGGCTTTTACTTTTTCCATGACTATATTAAATACAAAAAAGGAAGCAAGATTAGATGCTTCCTTTTTTGTGAGTGATTTGCCGATTATTCGCCCAATTCCAAGCGTTGGAATGCAGTTACGGTCAAATCTTTGTCTATCTTTTTTAAGTGTTCCTCAACCGAAACCTTGGCTTCGCGAGTGTACTCTTGGCTCAAAAGAGTGCTTTCTTTGAAGAACTTGTTCAATTTACCTTCTGCAATCTTCTCAACCATGTTTTCAGGCTTGCCCTCTTCTCTAACCTGTCCTCTGTACACTTCCATTTCTCTTTCTATAACTTCGGCAGGAACAGTGTCTTTTGTCAATGCAACAGGACGACCTGCAATTACCTGCATTGCCATCTCTTTTCCTTCGTCGTCATAGCCGGTTTTGGACATTCCGACAACAGATGCCATTCTGTTACCCGGGTGAATGTAAGCGTAGGTTGCAACAGCCTCAACAGGCAAATAGTGGGTAAGTGTGATTTTTTCTCCGATTTTCGCAACTTGTTCGATAATCATTGTCTCCACACTCTTTCCTTCGATTGTCAAAGCCATTACTTCTTCCAAAGTCTTGACCTTTGATGCAACTGCGGCTTCAAGAATGCTTCTTGAAAAGGCAACAAAGTCTTCATTCTTTGCAACAAAGTCTGTTTCACAGTTCATCATGATGACGGCAGCAAAGGTTTTGTCTTGATTTACCGCTGCCAAAACAGCTCCTTCCGAAGCATCACGGTCTGCTCTCTTTGCAGCCAATTTTTGACCTTTCTCTCTAAGATAGTCAATAGCCTTGTCCATGTCTCCGTCGCATTCAACCAATGCTTTCTTACAGTCCATCATTCCGACTCCTGTACGCTTTCTCAACTCATTGACAAGAGCTGCTGTTATGTTTGCCATATCTGTATTATCTTTAATTCAATTCAACAATTACTTTCTTGCAGTTCCCTTTTTTGAGATTTGCTTTCTCGGACGTTTCTCCATGGTGTCTTCAGCCACAGACTTGACTTTTCTTATCTTGTTGTCTTCTTTTTCGTCTGAAACCTCATCGTCAAGAAGTTCTGTTGCCAAACGGTCGTTCTCTTCTTCGGCCTGCTCAGCCATGCGGCTGTCTTTGTCCAACTTTCTCTCTTGCATTCCCTCTTCGATTGCCTGACAAACGTAGTCAATTATCAAAGCGATTGATTTTGAAGCGTCATCGTTTGCAGGGATTGCAAAGTTTACAGCTTCAGGGTCGCAGTTGGTATCAACCATTGCAAAAGTAGGTATGTTCAAACGCTTAGCCTCTGCAACAGCAATGTGTTCCTTGTTTATATCTACAATAAACAAAGCAGAAGGAAGACGAGTAAGGTCTGCAATAGAGCCTAAGTTCTTCTCCAATTTTGCTTTCTCTCTGGTGATTTGCAATCTTTCTCTCTTTGAAATGGTAGTTGTGTCTTTGTCATTCAACAACTTTTCCAAAGAGTTCATCTTCTTGACTGCTTTTCTGATTGTAACGAAGTTGGTAAGCATACCTCCGGGCCAACGTTCTGTAACAAACGGCATATTGGTTCTTTTAACTCTTTCGGCTACAATGTCCTTTGCTTGTTTTTTTGTTGCAACGAACAATACTTTCTTGCCGGATTTTGCTATTTGCTTCAAAGCTGCCGAAGCCTCTTCGACCTTTGCTGCAGTTTTGTGCAAGTCAATGATGTGAATACCGTTCTTCTCCATGAAGATATATGGAGCCATTTTTGGATTCCATTTTCTTTTCAAGTGTCCGAAGTGAACACCTGCATCAAGCATTTGATTGAACTCTAACATTTCTCTCTAAATCTTTTTTGTTTACTTTCCTTTTTACTAAAATTTTCAATCGACAAGTAGTCGCCAAAGCAAATCTTGCCGATTTGGATACTAAACAATATCCAATATACTAACGTTTGCTGAATTGGAAACGTTTACGTGCTTTCTTCTGACCCGGTTTCTTTCTTTCAACCATACGAGGGTCTCTTCTCAACAAGCCTTTTGCTTTCAAAGCTCCTCTGTCTTCTGCATTTGCTTCGCACAAAGCTCTTGCAATACCCATACGCAATGCTTCGGCTTGTCCCGAAATTCCGCCGCCGTCAAGGTTTGCCTTGATGTCGTACTGTCCTTCTGCTCCCACAGTCTCGAAGGCTTGTCTGCAAATGTATTGCAAAGTTTCGCTTGGGAAGTATTCTTTGTAGTCTCTTCCATTAACAATGATTGCACCGCTGCCTTGCTTCATATAAACTCTTGCAACTGCACATTTTCTTCTACCTATGGTGTTTATTACTCCTTCCATGTCGCTTATCTGATTGAATTAAGGTTTACTAATTTTGGTTGTTGCGCTTCAAACTTGTGTTCGCTTCCTGCAACAACGTGCAAATTTCTGTACATCTTGCTTCCCAATCTGTTCTTTGGCAACATGCCTTTTACTGCATGCTCAATAACTCTGACAGGGAACTTTGCCATGATTTCTTTTGGTGTCGAGAAGCGTTGTCCTCCCGGATAGCCGGTGTGGCGAACGTAAACCTTGTCGGTGAATTTCTTTCCGGTAAATCTTACCTTGTCGGCATTGATTACAATTACATAATCGCCGCAATCAACGTGTGGGGTGTAGCATGGTTTGTGCTTTCCTCTCAATATGTTGGCTACCTTTGTTGCCAAACGTCCCACTATCTCATTTTCGGCATCTACCACTATCCACTCTTTTTTTACTGTGGCTTTGTTTGCCGAAATGGTCTTATAACTCAATGTGCTCATTTCGTTTTTTCAATCTACTAATACATTAAAAACTCACTTCAACCACCTCTTTCAATCATCATAACGGGCAGTTCAGATGATTGTGTAAGTGGTCTAACTTTCTCCAAATCAGCAAGTCATAGGATAATACGGGTTCGCTGACCATTCGACTTGGAGCTTGCAAAGTTACTACTTTTTCTTTATAATCCAAGAATTTTTCCGATTGTTTTTTCATTTTGAGTATTTTTGTTCGTTTTCTGCGAGCATATTGCTACCTTTGCACTTTGTATTTTGAGCAAGAAAGAACCGAATTATGGCAAAGACAGGAGAAGAAACACAACCAATGTATGAAAAGCAGCCCCGCAAGCGTTTGTCAATCAAGCAATGGGACTTGGCAGATCGTCCGAGGGAGAAAATGATGATGTTTGGCAGAACAAGCCTGTCCAATGCCGAGCTGCTTGCCATAATAATAGGAAGCGGCAATGCCAACCTGTCGGCGGTCGATTTGGCAAAGCAAATTCTCGGCAGTGTCGGCAACAATCTGCACGAACTCTCCAAGCTGTCTTACAAAGACTACTGCAACCGCTTTAAGGGAATAGGACCTGCAAAAGCTCTGAATATAATTGCAGCATTGGAACTCGGTTTCAGACGAAAGGAGACGGCAATGCTTGAGCGGCAACAGATAATTTCTTCTTACGATGCCTACACTCATGTTGCACAATTTTTGTTAGACTTGGATTATGAGGCGTTCTATGTGATTTTTCTCGACATCAAGTCAAAGGTTTTGAAGACCGAGTGCGTAAGTGTGGGAGGTTGGAACACTACTGTGGTCGATGTGAGACGTATTTTCAAAATTGCTTTGGAATACAATGCTTTTTCGATTATCCTTGCCCACAATCACCCCTCGGGAGATATTCAGCCGAGCCGTTTCGACTTCGACACAACAAAGAATATTTGCGATGCAGGCAAGGTGATGTCAATAAAAGTCAGAGACCATCTGATAGTAGGCAACGGAACTTTTTACAGTATGCTCGACAATGGTTCTCTTCCCTGAGCTATAATCCCGATTGTACCTCTTTTTTGCAAGCCTTTCGTAACAAAAACAAAGCAAATCACTTCTGTCTTTTTGCCAAGACACTTCAAAGTGGTTTGCTTTGATTGTTTGTCAGAGCCCTGTTGTCTGACATTACTATCTTCTATTGGCGAAGTTTGGCGAGCATCTCGTCGGTGAACTCTCCACCGTCAGCAATAATGTGGAACATAATCTCCCTCGACCAGCCGAATTCTTTTTCAGCAGTCTTTGTCCATTCGTCCGAGAACTTGTCCAACATCTCCAAGGCTTCGGCTCGTACCTTTTCGTCCTTTGAAAAGAATTTGTCAGTATTGCCGATGTAGAATTTTTCGAGCTTTTCGATGTGTTTACGCTCGGCTTTTGACCATTTCAACTCTTTTACATCTTTGAATTTGTCTTTCCAAAATGAGACTTTCGCATCAGAAGACATTTTAATGTACGCCACATGTCTTGCGTCAGGGTTTTCGATTTTCAACCATTCTTCTCTTGTCATGTCTTTGCTCTGTGCCGAAGCAACAAAAGGAGCAACCGAAAGTGCCAATGTAAGCACTGCAAATAATAACTTTCTCATCTCTACTATATAGGTTTAGGTTTTCAATATAATACTTCCGCAAATGTACAACAATTTTGTCGATTTGTCAATAGTTTTTTTTTTTTTTTTTTACAAAGCCTGTAAATAATTGATAATAAGAGAGTTTGTTTTGTCAAAATGAATGCTCATTTCGGTCTCTTCAAACGGCGAAAGGTAAAAATAAAACGGCGAAAGAGACAAAGTCTTCCGCCGATTCAAAAAAAATATGAAAAAGTAAGTAATCCTAATTGTCTTCCGATTTCGGAGGTACTGCGGAGAACTGTCCGCTGAATGTCTTTACGAACTGCTCTAAGCTCGCAGGGTCTGCATTTCCGCCTGCCAAAGCATCGGCATGACTGCGGTCGAGCATCTTGCCCGAGAAAGTCGCAACAATCGAATCGCTGCCATACTCCGACACAGTCATTATTCCGCACACTGCAACGTACTCTTCGCGTTCATCTACACTCGAAACAAACTTCAAATCCGTCTCCTTGGAAAATCCTTCGCCGAAAGGATAGCTGTTGCTTATTGTCTCATAGCTGTCGCCATAACCTATGACGTATTTGCGAACTGAATTGCCATTGAAGTCTATGCTTATTGTCTGAGCAACATTCGTTCCCACAACAGAGGTTGTGCCGTCTGAGAACACATATTCGGCAATCGGCATGTGGTAGGTGCTTGTTCCAATGGTCAAATCGGCATAGCCGGTCAGGTCTCTGTCCTCACTGCAAGAGGTCAAGCCCATGCAAAGCACCAAACAAGTTAAACAGAAAAACAATCTTTTCATCTTTGTAAATCAGATTTTATAGCTGCGGTATTGTTCCTCCGACAGCTTCAAAGTGTCCGCTGAACTCCTGCAATTGGTCTTGCAAGTTGCTCAAATCGAAGTCTCCGTTCAATACGCTTGTCTTCAATCCGTATCCGGTGAACTCGCCCTCAACCTTGTTTGCAGAGTATTTTGTTATGGTCAATTCTCCGCAAATTGCCGTCATTCCGTCATCTTTAATTCCCGACGAAGGAACATAAACCAATGTGTTTTCCATATCGGTTATGTTTGTAACGTTTCCCAAGGCTTCGAGTATGGTTTTGCCCAATCCGAGAGTGTAAGAGCCTGTTGCAGAGCCTTCGAACGAAATTGCAATGCTCTCTTGTACATTTGTTCCCGCAACGGTGGTTGTTCCGTCTATGTTTGCAAACACTGCGGCAGGAATTGCGATTTGCTTATCGCCCAATGTCATGTCGATAGAACCCACAAGTTCTTCAACCTCTTCACAACTCCAAAATGCAAATGGTACAATCATACATACCAAAGCTAACATAAATTTTCTCATATTCACGTCTGTTTTTTATGGTTTTGAGTTGCAAAAATACTCTTTTTTCTTCTAATCACAAAATTTCTTCCTAATTTTGCAGTCGATTTTTACAGATGCTATGAACAATCTTATACGCTTTTTGCAGAGATACTACTATGTGTTCCTCTTCCTCATATTGGAAGCAGTGGCAATTTATTTCATATCGTGCAACTCGTTTTATCAAGGCTCGCTGATAACCAATTTTGCGAACAATGTGTCCGGAAGTATCTACGAACAATGTGACAAAATAACCCGCTATTTCACTCTCGCATCGGTAAATGAAGCTCTGGTCGAAGAAAATGCCAAGTTGAGAGAACAAATCGAAAGTTCGTATGTCAAATACACCGACCGCATAATGGTTAAAGACGACACGATTTACAAACAACAATTCTCCTTTGTCGAAGCCAAGGTTATATCTAAGTCGCTCAACAAAAGGAACAACTACTTCATGATAAACAAAGGACATTCGAGCGGCATAGAAAAAGACATGAGCGTCATTGCACCAAACGGAGTGGTGGGAATAGTTACTGAAGCTACGGAAAACTTTGCCATGGTCATGACGGTGTTACACCAAGACAGCAAAATAGCAGTCAAAAACAAGAGAACGCAAGTTGCAGGCACTTTGGTGTGGAACGGAGACAACTATGCGACAGGACAAGTTATCGACATACCTTCCTCAATCCCCCTTAAAGCAGGCGATACAATCATTACAAGCGGATTTTCGCGAAACTTCCCCGAGGGAATAGAAGTCGGATACATCAAAAACTTCTCCAAAGACAAAGGAACAGGCTTTTACAACGTCGAAATACGTTTTTCGACCGACTATAACAAACTCGGCTACGTCTATGTGGTCAAGAATTTTTTCAGAATGGAACAAGAACGATTGGAGAAAGGAGTAAAAGATGAGTAGAAGCATAATTTGGGGAATAGTTCGGTTTTTGGTTTTGTTGTGTACACAAGTCTTGGTTTTGGACAACATCAATCTTTTTGGCTATGTAGAGCCAATGCTATATATATGGTTCATATTGCTTTTGCCGATAAAGACACCGAAGTGGTTGGTTTTGATACTCTCATTCCTTATGGGCTTTTGCGTCGATATTTTTGCAGGACAAGTGGGCTTTCATACAGCAGTCAGCACATTCACAGGCTTTGTGAGACCGATATTTTTTTCACAGATAAATGCCGACAGTCAATTCTCAGCCTTTGACATTCCTTCGAGCGAAACAATGGGCTTTATGCCATACATTGCATATATCTCTGTATTGACCTTTGTCCACATTTTTACCATAGTAATGATAGAAACCTTCCGTTGGTCGGAGATATTGCAAATCCTTTTGAGAGCAGGGTTGAGTTCGGTGGTAACCATATTGTTGATAATCTTATGCGATACCATGTTCTTCCGAAACTCCAAAGACTGATTTGACACAAAGAGTCGATAGGGTAGGGTGGAGCTTGCATTTTGTCCTGCTTGTACAAAGAAAACAACGAATTAAACAAAAGATTATTCGTCGTATTGGTACTTTGTGAAGTTGTCGTATCGAAATGCCAACAATTCTCTTTGAGGCAGAAACTTGTCTGGAAGCAATATCTTCTTTCCGTTTAGGTTGCTAATGTAGCTTGCAAAAGATTGTTCGCAAGAAGCAGCTTGCAACTTTTCAGATATGACGATTTTCATATCTGGACTTATTCCCAATAGATGTTTGTCGTACGCCTTGTGAAAGAAAGAATTCATGCACAGACCATTCTTTGGATTGGTTCTATTGAGTTTATCGTCAGACCAAGCGACAATATGGCACGCCTCCAACAAAGAAGGAAGTGTAATTCCCGAGATGCAGCAACGATGATTGTAGGAACTCATTACAACAGAACGAAAAAACGACTGACTAACTCTTTGTTTCACAACAGCCTCTCGTTCCAAACCTTGTGGTAAGTTATCAACTCCTATGTTTAAGCTCTCTTCTATGCTTTTTTGAGAGAGCTGTGCGATTAGTCTTTCGCTTTCAAAAGCAAGCCGATCGGGATTATCACAAAACTCTTGCCAAATTTCCTCCTCGAAATTGGCTACTACTGATTATCAGCAACTTACAGAGACTTTGGTACAAATAAGGAACACCATAAGCATCCTTAATGTTATCAATCAACAAATATCGAGAAGCATCCGTGTGATGCTCTTCCTATTCTTCTTTGTCCTTTTCTCTGTATTTCTTCCTTTTGTAGGCGCAAAGGTACAAAGATTTCTGCAATTATACAAATATATATGACGCTAATGATGGGGGTTAATTAGAAGCGGAATATTTCTAACGCTTCATCGGTGCGTTAGAAATATAATAATTCATGGTATATACACTTTGCATATTGCACCATTCGTTGCTAAATGAATCCAGTTCATGGTGTTATACCTTTTTTCTATATCCATTCCCCATCGTCTGCCAACATTCTCTATCTCTTTGTCTATATTATTTTCCGTTATGTCTTCTGGAATAAGATGATTGTTACAGCACTTCCAAGCCTCACTCTTGATGAACTTATTTTTTCTTTCTTCAAATGGTAGACTTGTGGGCAACTGTTTTTTTAACCTATAAATGCCCAACTCCCAAAGATACAAAATCCTATGAGTAGGATCCATTTCTTGTTTTTTCCTTTCTCTTGCAAGAATTGCCAAGAACTCAGGATCCTTGAGTTCTGGCTGTTGCTGCCAATAATGACTTAATGCCTCGCTATCAGCCTTCTGCATTGCCTCGATTCGTTTGTAATCTTCTGCTTGATATCTTACGACATAAGGGCTTTCACTTTTAATAGGATCATTACCATACCATAATTGACCAACCTCGGGCTGTTTCACGGCAAAGATAGAAGACCCCATGCTAAAATCACTCTTAGATAATTCTTGATATTTAACCACCCAAGAGTCATTCCTATAATATAAGTTCAAAAGATAAAGCGCAGCCATCGAATGTAAAAGAGCTTTTACGTTGCCATCTTTGAGAGAAAGAAACCTATCATGTTTCACAGCTTGATATGCTTTTTCCCAAAATGTACCAGATCTTTTATGAGCATTCTTCAATGGTCTTAGCACTCTATTCTCGTCTTTGGTCAGATTGAAAAATGGAGCAACCACCAAAACTCGTTTATCATGTGTTTCCCATTTTGTATCAATAAGTTTCAAACAATCCTGATCAAAAAACAAGTTTTTATCACCACGTGGTTTTGTTCCGCCATTATCAAAATACAGTTCTTTGGAAATAGCTTCAATTTGAACGCAGCATCGTATTAGTAAGTCTGCTATGTGTGGCGAAAATGCCTCCAATTGAGAATTACATGGTTTAGTAACTTCTAGGCCACGCTCATGGGTAGTAATTTCATCTGTTATAAATATGAAATTAGATACATTAATGAGCTCTTTTTCGAGGCTCAAATATGTTTGCCAAAAAATATCTGATTTTTTCATGCAATCAATCCTTTATGTTAATTATAAGTTTTACGCAACCTTTCTAAATCCGCTTCCACCCCCTCCTTTGATACCAATGAATCCTTGGGCAGCACGGAGTAGTTTTTGGCGATATTCTTTTTTTTGGCCGCTGAACCATTCACAGAAAGCTGTTTGGAGGAATGACTCGGCATCGAGATTCTCTTTCCCGTTGTACCTTATTATATTATAGACGAACTGCTTCACTTCCGCATTACGCAGTTTCTTGTTCAACGGGATGTATAAATCCTTATTGGCTGTCACCCGTCCTGTTTCAATAAACAGTTTGACAATGTCACATACTTTCTCTACATCTTCTACAGACGTGCCAGCCAATGAAAACACCAGCATGGTATATTCTTTTGTTTTGGCCAGTCGCTTCTTTCGTTCATCTTCTTGGCATCGCTTGATTTCAGCTTCACGGTTGAGCAGATGTTCTCGTCTTTCCAGCACATCAGAAACATTAGCCGATAGAACATTGATTTCTTGGATGCGTTCTTCGTTCTCCTTGGTCATGTTTTGCTTAATCTCTGCCACTCGTTGATCCACCAACTTCTGAACCACTTCCGGCAGACGGTCTTGTATTTCTTTTATGATAGCATCAGTATTGCCTTCGGGCATACGCTTCACATTTTCAATGAAAGGAGTTAATTCCTGTTCCAGCATATCTTCTTGCTTGGTGAAAGCCTCTTCAATTTTTTGCCAAGCGAGAATCTCATCAAGATATTCTTTCCGCTTTTCAATCTTTATCTGATAGAAACTGGTGAAAACGAGAGCGACTAATTTATAGATAACTACAATCGCTGCACCAAGGTAGCAGTAAGGAATATACCCCATTACCTTCATCCTCGTTTCTTCGTCAATTACTCCTAAGAAGTAAAGTATGACGAATGCGGTGAATGCGAAAAATAGCGTATAGCCGATAATGTTCTCTAATATACTGAAGAATTTTTTCATCTTTTCTGTAAAGCTTCTGGATGTTTACTCTTACTATATATCCAAACTATCCTCTTTTAGAAGGAAATCGAAGAGACCTATTGTTAGTATGCCTTCTTCATTGCGACGTGGCATGATGTGGTCTTTCACAATGATAACCTTTTTAAAAGAGTTATTGATGTTTGTCAGAGAACGAGACTCCTGTATCTCCTTTTCTCTGTCTGGTATAGACAATGCCGACTGCACGTAGTATTTCTTACTGCCAAGACTGGCGATGAAGTCCACTTCTAGTTGAATACGAACCCACTTGCCATCCTTGTCTTGTTTCTTTATCTCCACCATTCCAACATCTACACTATAGCCACGTGTGATAAGTTCGTTGTAGATGACGTTCTCCATGATGTGCGTCTCTTCCTGTTGGCGCATATCTAAGATGGCATTTCTCAAACCTATGTCTGAGAAATAATATTTGGATAGTGTATTGATGTATTTCTTGCCTTTTATATCGTAGCGTATTGCTTTGTTTAACAGAAACGATTCCGTCAGATAGGTAAGGTAATTAGAGATAGTTTGACTACCAATGCTTACATTCTTAACGCTTTTGAAAGTATTCGACAATTTAGTCGGATTGCATGGAGCACCTATAGATGATGCCAAAATAAGTACCAACTCACGGAGTTCATTATCATTCTTGATTTTGTGTCTCTCAATAATGTCTGCCAAATATACAGTTTCAAACAAGTCCTTCAGATAGTTGATTTTCTTTTCTT
>SAMEA3663015__coassemble_91_pt1 | contig 119516 bp, 95 predicted proteins | sample SAMEA3663015__metabat2_low_PE_008 | metagenome-assembled genome bin SAMEA3663015 (sample SAMEA3663015) | pig gut metagenome | biome: pig gut; feature: pig-associated habitat; material: faeces | place: France | collected 2012
CTTTTTTCTGCTCCAATACCTCAACTCCTTGATAATGACTAAGAAAAATTTTATTCGATTTTACTTGCTTTAGAGACTTTTGAGCGGTTTGGAGGGCTTTTCAGGTGGTTTTTGGGTCGGTTTTTGAAGTTCTGTTCAGAGCTTCGGCGGTTTTTTTGTGCTTTCGGGATAGAAAGCATAGCGTTATAGGAGGTACATGGCGTTCTATTATACCATATAATAATAGTTGGGTTTATGCTTCTGCGTTCCTTTCGATGCTTAAGAGTAGGAATATCTCCCTTCCCATAACCTATTTTTCAATTCTCCTCAGAAAGCAGCTTTTTCATATCTTCCATATCCGGGAGTGATTGTCGCAATCTTTCGTCCATATCGTTTGCTGTCTTATAGGTTGCTACACCCATTGGACTATTATAATCGCTGATAACATATTCTACAAACGCCTTATCTGCACTTTTGCAAAGAAGGATACCTATGGTTGAATTTTCATGCGGCTTTTTCACCTTATCGTCTAACACTCTCATGTAGGTATGCAACTGACCAATATAACTTGGTTTGAATACCCCTGTCTTTAGTTCCACACATACCATGCAGTTGAGTTCTCTGTTGAAAAACAACAAATCGGGAAACATCTCGTTTCCGAAGATTTCAAGGTGGTATTGATTACCAATATATGCAAAATCTCTCCCAAAGGTCATTATAAACTGTTTGATGTTTCGCACAATAGCTTGCTCTACCACTCTTTCATCTACGTCCTCCGGTTTATCCACTTCTATTTCTTCTACATTGATAAAATCAAGCAAGTATTCATCTTTGAACATTCCTATAGCTTTTCTTGCACTCACTACAGGCATAGTTTGGATAAAATTGTTGGCAGGCGAATCTTGTCTTCTATACAAACCGCTCTTTAAACGATTTCGCAAATCATACTTATCCCATTTGTGGATAATCGTCTGATGAATATAGAAAAGGACTTCGTTAATATCCTTGGTTTTATGCAGGATTTCTATATGATGAGAAAAACTGATGCCGAGAAACTCCTCTCTATTTATTTCGACAGCCAACGGAGACCATTTTTGAAGAGCGAAACTGTCTGTCTCTATAATACCACTATCGCCCGACAGTTGCAAATCGACAGCCGACGGCCGGCGATTTATGAATTGTTGCCAATACTCATAAAAACTACGCATATCTTTTATACTGCTTGCAGAGAACCCTCTCAATCCAGGGAGTTCTTTGCGGAGTTGCTCGCTGATACGGTCAATAGCTCCTGTACCCCATGTGCCTTTGCGTGAGTTAGCTGACACATAACAACCTATTCCAAAGTACAACGACAACTGCTCTCCATTCACCAACTTGGCTGCACGATATTGACTTTGCAGAATAGCTTGTTTGATAATGCTTACCGCATTTCTGTATTTGCTTATATTCTCTTCCATTGTTACTTCCCTTATATCACGCTGCACAGACTTAACATCTTTGGTTCTTTCATTGCTTGTTCTCCATTCTGATAAGCGTCGCATACTAATTATACTTATATGTGCAAATTTACGATACTTTTTCCTAAAAGCAGTCTTTTGGTGTTGAAAATTTCGGAGTGTGTTTTTGATGATGCTGAGGAGTTATTGTCATTTTACAATGCCTATTTATTATCATCTTCGGAGAAAGATTATTATAGTTTTGCATTCCACAATACTGATTAAGTTTCCGAAAGCAAATTATTTAACATTTGAGTGTCTTTTAAGCCGAAATGCCGGCGATTTTTTGAGGTCGGTCGATGTTTGGGTCGATTTTTTCGAGTATTTGAGCATTAAGCAATTTATTGTGTTTCAAGTGTTTGCAAAATAAGTCTTGTTTTGGGTAAAATAAGACTGCATCTTTTTGAAAAAAGACGAAGACTTAAGCTCACTAATCCTTCGTCTTTTGTGTGCTAATCCTTCGTCTTTTTGCAAAAAGACTTCATGTTAGTGAGCAAAAACCCTTATGTTTTTCTGTCAAGACAAAACCTCCGTTCAAAAAGCCTTATTTTGGTCTCAAAACAGGTGAGAAATCCTCTCGAAATCTTCGCTTAAAATCCTTGATTTTTATCATCGAAAAATATGGAAAGAAGTTATTATCTTTTGCAATATACAACATGGGCAACTATCATAATGTAAAGAATAAATATCGACTTTTGGTTGATACTCACAAAATTTTGTGTAACTTTGTGTTATGATGAACACAAAAACAACTTAGCTGTGAAAGACATCATTTCGCACATTTACAAAGATGCTACCGGTCAATGGAAAATTCAAACCAATGCAGAACATTCTAATAATGTTGCTGAATTAGCACGAAGTTTTGCAGATGAATTTGGAATGGGAACGTGGGGACATGTTTTAGGTTTGCTGCATGACAAGGGTAAAGAAAGTGATGCTTTTCAATCTTACATCAGAAAAGAGAGTGGATTTTGAATTTGTCGAGAAATAGAAAACTACTGACGGCTTTCTATCCCATTTTTGTGAAGTAGTGAAAAAAGGCAGAAACCTCCGACATCTGATTTTTGTATTTGCTACTACAATCCCATCACTTTTTCTCTTAGTATTTTTCGATGATTATGATTGTTTTTGTCTATTTGTCGATGCACACATAGCCGTCTGTATGAATATATCGCCCGTTTGGGGCAAAAAGACGGGCTGTAATCAACGCAAATATTAAAATCAATACTTTTATCATCTAAGGAAAGAAAGTCGCTCTACGGGGCTTATTTTGGCTTTTTTGTCCTCAATCAAATCTTCGATGTGGTTCTATTGTGCGCAAATCCTGCAAGGACGCCTGCCGTAACTGTCTCTCGCCTCTTCTTCTGATACCTCAATTATTCCGTGTCTGCATCTGTTCAATCCCCTACAATCTCCATCAAGATGATAAACATCTGCCTTTGGAGAATTACAAATCCAAACTGTTCTATACAATGACGGTGTTTGCTTGTAACCATCGTGAAGAGTTGTTTTCGGAGAAGGCGACATTGTTTCGATAGCATTCTTTTTCGACTTGCTTTCACAAGCTACAAGAAACACGAATGCCATTGTGATGACTACCAACACTACATCTGAAATTATCCCATGCTTTCTCATTCTCCAAAATCTACGTATAAATTCTTGCGTTCAGTCTCTTCTATTCGTTGATTATGCCGAATTTCTATCTATTTAAGAGCATCATACGTTTCGTCATTCACACAACTCGCACAGAAACGAGTACACCCGCGATACACAGAAGTATCTACAAATTTAACCGCACATGATTTTACTTCTTCGTTTATTATAATTCTTGTAAACCGACAAGTGCGTTTCGTATGCAAACAATCTTCTTCATCTATGTACACATATTTTCCAATGGTTATACTCGTTTCCGGATTATTCTTTTCTTTTTTTTGCACAGCCGCAAAACAATACGACCGCAAACAATACTAAACTATATTTTCTCATAATTCTATCGCATTAAAACCAAATCCGGCTATTATTGTCTTTAAATCATCTTCAGAAAGTAATTCCCATACTAATTCCGAGCATTTAAAAGAGATACTCCAAGTATATCTGTCTTTGTGCAGGTTATATGTAACACCATATGATATCTCGTCTCTCACATCGTCTTCTATCTTGTTTTTTACTATCGTTTTAATTGCCTTTTCACCACCGAAGCGACACTTTTCTATTGCAATTGGAGTTGTTACACCTCCTGTACGCTCATAGGTCAAATTCCATACGTAGGAATATAATTGCTTATATTTATCAAAGTTATCCCACATATCCGGAGCATTTTCATCGTCAGACCATTTATTAGCATTCACAAAGACACACATTCCATAGGGAGATACAGCCTTAAAAACTGAATGTTTTTCATTTGGAATGACTTTTTTCCATTCAAATTCTTTTGGTAGTATCCAATGGAAATTATAGTCGTGATTTGTGTAAATACAATTTTCCACATCCCACTTCTCTTGCGACATCAAGGAGCATCCAAACAACATACTAAATAACATGAGTTCAATAGACACAATCATGTATTTTCTTTTCATGCAATATTTTGCAAAATTTCTAAACTCCATCTTTTCTGCATTATCAATCATAGTTACTTGTTTAATATCTCAATATTGTTCTCACCAAATACTAATCTAAGTACTTGGTCTTTCTTATCTTTTTTTAGTTTGATTTGGAGGATTGCCTCTACCGGTTCATCGCTCGAAGTTTCAGATTTGACATATTTGTCAGGGTAGCTTATCACATCAATGACAGACATATCAAAACACCTTGCAATTTGTGCAAGCTGCCTATACGATAGTGAAATCTTACCATTCTCAATTCTGCCGTAAGAAGCTTCGTTAATATTCAAAGCCTCAGCCATACTTCTCTTTGTAAACCCCTTAGAATTACGGATTTTTACAATGTTCTGAATTAGTTTCTCTTCTTCCACATTTATATCCAAATTTATAAAATTTATTCCATGTATCTTCAATCTCTCATAATTTGGGGTGACTATCCTTATTCAAATACCTCTTTAGGCTGCTTTCTTATAATTTCAGGATGAGAAGCCATATATTCCAACAAACCGACCCTAAAGGATGTTGAAGGATGAGTACTATCATTGTAATTATTAAACAATTCCAAAGGAGATTCTGTAAGCAATAAGGCTTCAAGGTATTTCTCACCTCCATATCCCAAATACTCAAGCAAGCTATACGCTATTATATCCGCTTCTATCTCTTGCTCCCTCGAATATTTGTATCTAAATTTCTGCGATTGTAATGCAGCGGTTTCAAACATATTGTAAATATTTTGTTCGATTGCATTCCAATCCGATTTGACACCATTGCTTGCTGCATACATAGCGGAACCGACTTGAATGACAGCACTAACTCCTGCTATGATATTATTTTTACGTTCCTTCTTTATGGCTTCATAACAATGAACCCTTGCATGCTGTAACACGAAATGTGCAAATTCATGAGCACAAATACCAAGAAGGTGTGTATATGTCATACCATCAACAAACAATCCGGCATTAAGGTATATTCTTCCATCTGGAGTTGAAAAAGCATTGGTTTCACTATCGTTCACAATATAAAGTTTTGTATCAGAAAAGACCTTTAACGCACCAAGTTCTTCAAGTATTTTCATAAGGTCATTGTCGGAATTGTCAGCTTCAATTTCCAACGAATTAAAATAATCTGCTGAAAAGAAAAGACTCTTTTCAATATCATCATTAGCTTTTACCGCTGAAGACTTTTTTTTGTCAAAAGCTTTATAAAATTTGCATAATCGTTCATTCCTTTTCCATACAACGTCCCAGAATTCATCAACTGACGTAGCCTTCATGGCTGTTGTATCTATACCTAATTCTTGAATAAGCTTCTTGTATTCCTTATCATTACCACTCGCATACAAGAATGGAACAACAAACACAATAGTTGCTAATAACAACATAATTCTCTTCATTCTTCCATTCCTTTAACCATCGATACCAACTTGCTCATTACATCGTCTCGTTGCTGAAAGTTAGCGACAAGAGACTTGCACAACTCTATAAGTTCTCGATTATTATCTTTGATTGGCATACACTCATAAGTTTGCATATCTGTACTATTTACAAACTCTTTTACCTCATTATCAAAAAATTGAAGTATATCTACTTTCAACTTTAAGGCTATTTGTTCTAAAACATCTGCTTGTATTTTGTGATTCCTAATACATCGATGCAGATCTGTTCACTCATTCCAACATCTACAGCAAGTTTTTTTACCCCACCCAGGCGATTTTTGCTAAATCGTTTAATAACTTCTAAATTCATATAATTCAATATTTTATGTTCATTGGCGAAAAATTTGTTCGCAACTATAAATATTATGCCTTTGCACCGCAAAGGTAAACATTAAACTTCAAAAATAACAAGAAAATTGACAAAAAAACGAACAAGTCATTCCTCTTATGTGGGAGCGTGGGTAAAGTCTTTGTCTTGGGCAATGGTTTATTTCTTACTTCTTCTTGTGGTTGAAGGAGGAGATGTGGTTTCTTCCTACTATGTGGTAATAGAGTAATGATAACAGGCAGGGTATAATCATGCAAAGGAACATTGTGTCATAGTTGAATGATTTTATCAGAACGCCTACAAGGAAGCCTCCCAAGGCTATTCCCAAGTCGAAGGCTATAAAGAAGGTTGAGCTTGCTGCTCCTCGGCGAGAGGTCTCGACGGCGTGCATTGCCATGGTCTGCAACGATGGTTGTACTGCTCCGAAGCTGTATCCTAAAAGGATTGCGGACAGAAGATAACAAGGTGTGTTGTGGGCAAGTACCAACAAGAGAATGCCTGCAATGATTGCAACATTACCACTATATACCAATCGGCTCTCGCCATATTTGTCTATGGTCTTGTCAAATGTGTTTCGAGTTGAATTTCAAACAAATATAAAAAGGCAGTGTTTCGGATATTTTTTACCGAAGCACTGCCTTGTCTGTTAAGTAAAACGATATAGTTGGTTTACTTTTCTATTCTTATTCGGGCATCAACCGCAACAACGGCTGTTGGTGAACCCAACAAAGGATTGAGGTCCATTTCGGCAATTTCGGGAGCTGCCTGAACCAATGCCGACACTCTTGCAATCTGGTCTGCATAGAGGTCTTCATTGACAGGGTCTTGTCCTCTCACTCCTTGAATTATCTTGTAGCCTCTCAACTTCTTTATCATCTGTTTTGCTTCCTTGATGCCTATCGGTGCGAGAGATGATTGTACGTCTTTCAATACTTCGATGAATATACCTCCCAAGCCACACAATACTTGGTGTCCGAAAAGTGGTGTTCTCATCGAGCCTATGAATATCTCTGTTCCAAACAACATTGGGTAGGCTTGAACAGCATAAGTGTCTTTAATCTTCATCAAGCGTTCAAACTCTGCTCTCACATGAGCTTCGTCTTTCACATTGAGGCTTACTCCGCCCACATCTGACTTGTGAACCGGTCCTACAACCTTCATAACCTGAGGATAACCTGTCTTGTTTGCAAAGGCAACAATCTCTTCGACGTTGTCCGAGGAAATATCTACGGCGTGATTGATGCCGGCAGCGTCAAGCAATTCGTTCATAATCTTGACATCCAAGTATCCGTTTTCGCAACGTGAGATTATTTCTCTGATTTTTGCAGTGTCTATCTTTACTATATCATCTTGGCTTGCAGGTTCGGGGGTCGATACTATGCGGGCAACCGCATTTCCAAACACTGTTTCGTCTGCAAAGTAGGTATTGCCTCTTTCGACAAATTCCTTTACCTCTTCGCCTGCAACAAGGGTTGAAGGCAAAATTGGGAAGATTGGCTTTTTGGCTGTCTTCATCTTTTCGGACAATACTCTGTATGCCTCGTTGATTGGAGCTAAGCCCGGTGTGCCGAATATGACGCACATTGCATCTATGTCATCAAATTTTTGGTCGCAATAGTCAATGATTGTGCCGAGTTGCTCAGGAGTTCCTGTTGCAAGGAAGTCGATAGGGTTTCCGACTGCCGAGCCGGGGAAGAGCTTTGTGAGCAATTCGTCTGCCATTTCGCCCTCAATGTGAGGAATGTTCATGCCTGCCTTGCTCAAAGCGTCGGTAAGCATGACAGCAGGACCGCCTGCGTGAGTGATAATGGCGATGTTCTTTCCCTCAAAGTGAGGATAGGTGAAGATATTTCCAACAGTACACAATTCTTCTCTTCCGTAACATCTTACAATTCCTGCTTTCTTAAACAAAGCATCGACAGCCACGTCCGGACTTGCCAATGCTCCCGTGTGAGAAGAGGCTGCTCTCGAACCTGCCTCGGAAGAGCCTGACTTGATTGCTGCAATCTTGCAACCTTTTGCTCTGAGGCTGCGAGCGTGTTTCAAGAGTTTTTGAGGGTTCTTGATATTTTCGATATACATAAGGATAACCTTGGAAGAGTTTTCGTTGAAACTCTCATCGTGATATTCCAAAATATCCTCAATTCCGAGCTGTGCCGAGTTGCCCACAGCCCAGCAGTGGTTGAAGTGCAAGCCTTGTTGCATACCGATGTCCATGATAAAGCAACCTGTTGCACCACTGCCCGTAATAAAGTCCACACCCTTTGGAGAAGACTTTGGGAAAGGCTTCGAAAAGATTGCATGGTGGTAAGGAGTAAAGATACCGGTGCAGTTTGGTCCGATAAGGCAGGCTCCTGCGTCTTCAACCAACTTGACTATTCTTTGCTCCAATTCCTTGCCTTCATGACTTTCTTCTCCAAATCCTGCAGATATGATGATGAATGCCTTGGTGTTTTTCTCCTTTGTGAGAATGCTCACTGCATTTTCGGTATATTTGGCTGCGATTGCTATAACTGCCAAATCGACCTGAGGCAAATCTTTCACATCTTTGCAACACTTGATGCCCTGAATGCTCTCTTCTTTGGGATTGACAACATACAAGTCGCCCTTAAACCCACCTTCTTTGATATTTCTAAGTATGGCTCCACCCGGTTTTGCCGTATCGTTGCTCGCTCCTACAACAACTATGCTTGCGGGATTTACCAACTGCTTTGTAACCTTTGTACTCATATTTTTGTTTTTTTTATTTGGATTATTATTTCTTCAAATTGGAATATGCACACTCAAAACGTTCTCTGAATTTGCGTGCAGTATATCTGTTCAAATCAATGATGTCTATCTGCGGATGTTCCTTTGTGGATAAGAATACGCCCGACATTACGCTTGCAATGAAGAGCGGTTCGTCTTTTTCGGCAACAAGAAACTTACACTCGGTTCTTTTGCCGCTCTTGTCTTTTCTTACAATATCGGGTGTCAAAACACACTCTTTGCCGTCTTCAAACTGAATGTATGCAAGGTTATCTTGGTAAATCGTATCTCCTTGAGGCAAATCCATTCCGATACAAACATACATATTGTTGTCTATCATCTGAAACTGAATGCTAAGTCTCAGTTCCTTGTAGTTTCCGCTCAGGTAATTCATTTCCCCTTTTCTTACCAAATGTCCCTCTTCTTCGGCCTCGGTAAGAGAACATGGCTTCTTGTCCGACTGACAAAAAGCGGCAAAACTCACAAACAACAAAATCAATCCCGATACTATTTTCTTCATATCTCAATCTACTTTTTTGTAATGTCGAAAAAACTCTTCCTTTTCTCTAACGTCAAAATTATCTTTTGGTTGTGTACAAATATCTTTTTATGCTTCGTTTCGGTGTTTTCTCAAACTCTTCTTCGTGAATAAAGACTGCCGACAGTTGTTCATAGTTTGCAAGCTGGCTGTTGGCTTGTTGCTTTATCTGTTCCAAAATTTCACTATAAGAAGATGAGGAAATGTGTTTTGAGTCCAAACGGTCTTGATCCAAAAAGACAAGAGCCACAAGTTTGCCGTTGTCTTCTTTTACAAGGCTTTCGTTCACATATTCCAAACTGTTCAACACGTCTTCAATCTCTTCGGGGTAGATATTTTGACCGTTTGCCCCCAAAATCATGTTCTTGCTTCTACCTTTTATATATATGTTTCCATTTTTGTCTTTCAAGCCCAAATCGCCCGTTCTCAACCAACCGTCCTCAGTAAAGGCAGCCTTTGTTGCTTCTTCGTTCTTGTAGTAACCCATCATCACATTAGCTCCGCGAACCAATATCTCGCCAACAATCTTTGCAGGGTCAGCAGAATCAATCTTTACTTCCATTCTCGGAACAGTTTTGCCACAAGAGCCGAGCTTGTGCTTCGACCAGTCTTCATAACCAATAATTGGACCGCACTCTGTCATACCGTAACCTATTGTGTAGGGGAAGCCAATCTTTTTCAAGAAAGTTTCAACCTCCTTGTTCATTGCCGCACCGCCTATGATTATCTCATAAAACCGTCCTCCGAACGATTCGATAAGAGCAGAGAGGATTTTGTTTTTGAGCATTGTGTCTATAATCGGAGCTTTGAGCAACATCTTTACGATAGTCTTGTCGGCAATCGGCTTCAACTTCGTCTTGTATATCTTCTCTATGATAAGAGGAACAGAGATTATGATGTCGGGCTTGACTTGTGCGAAAGCCTCTGCCACAATCTTCGGAGAAGGAATGCGGGTAAGGAAATGAATGTGTATTCCCTTGATAAACTCAAAGATGACCTCAAACTGCAATCCGTACATGTGAGCCATCGGCAACATCGAAATCACATTCATGCCTGCACAAAGGTTGGGAAGCACTTCGCAAGCAAACATATAGTTGCTCAACAAGGCTCTGTAAGAAAGCATAACCCCCTTGCTCATAGAGGTTGTGCCTGAGGTGTAGTTGATAAGAGCCAAATCGTCAAGTCTGTCTCTTTGATATGACACATCTTCCTTGGTAAAACCATCGGGATAGGCTGCCAAGAAGTCATCTTTTATTGATTGATAAGCCTGTTTGAAGCGTTCGTCCTTGCAAGAGACAAGCTCAAAGTTCTGCATCTGTATTGCAGCACAAAGATTGGGCATTTCATCTGCGTCCAAACCCTCCCACACAACATCGCCCACAATGAGGAGCTTGCCGTCAGAGTGATTGACAAGGTGAGTTACCGCCTCGCTCTTAAATTCGTGCAACAAAGGAACGGCAACAGCCCCGTATGTGATTGTGGCAAAAAAAGATATTGCCCAATAAGTGGAGTTTCTTCCGCAAATTACAATCTTGTCGCCACGCTCAATGCCCGCCTTCTCGAAAAAAATATGCAGCTTGGCAATTCTTTCTGCAACTTCGCTATATTTGATTGGTTCTTTCTTGTAGTCGCTCAAAGCCGGCAAATCCCAATTTGCCTTTATTCCTGTCTCTATGTTTGCTATAAAGCTGTCAGTGTACATAATAACGTAGTATAATTTCAGTTTGTCAATTTATCAATTCGCAAAGATAAGAAAAAAACACAGAACAACAGCAAAAAGCACCCACAGACAAACAAAAAAGTCATCATTTTGTCGCAAAAAATCACCATTTTTGACAAACGTTTTTCTTCGATTTTTGCTTCCTTTTCTCACTTTTGCGATTGGCAATGGGATTACCAAATATTTTTTCGCCGTGGTAATAGGATTACCATGGCGTGGTAATGGTATTATCACGGCTTGGTAATGATATTATCATGGGAAGATAATCGGATTACCAACAAGAAAAAAATTTTGGTAATACCATTTTGCTGAATAATAGGCAAGAAAGAAATGACAAAATGCCGAAGGAATTCAATTACTTGCAGGAAGTAGTTGAGTTTTTGAGCATATCGTTGCTTTTTTGCATCATCGAAAAGGCGTAATGTTTCATTTGCTCTGCCTTTTCTTTGCAATCTGATATGTGGTTGTGCTTGGTGCTGTCGCCAAGTCGGTAGAGGAATTCGCCTCCCTGCCGTTCACATATATAGAAATAGTCTCTGTCCAACACTCCCACTTTGTCATCGGCACAAAAATAGGCATATTGTCGTTCAACTCTCTGCAAATCTACTCCCAAGGTGTGGTTTTGATAGTCCGAAAAGAGCATTGACAAAACGGTTGGCGTCAAATCTATCTGCAAAGCAAGGCTGCTGTCTCTTTGGGGTGCTATCTCTGTGGGGTAATAGAGGAACATGGGGGTGTGGTGGTACGAAAGCGGCATTTGATATAGCGATGAGGGCTTGGCATATCCGTGGTCGGCAACAAAAACAAAGAGGGTGTTGGTAAACCAATCTTGTTTTTGTGCTTGCGAAACGAAGTTACCCAATGCCCAATCGGCATATTCGACCATTTGTTGCTTAATATCTCGGCTCTTTGGCTTGAATGGTATGTCATCAGGCAGGATATAGGGCGGGTGATTGCTTGCCGAAAGCATACAAACGAAGAATGGCTTGCTTTTGTCCAAAGAAGAAATGGTTTGAATTGCTTTTTGGTACATCAGATGGTCGCTCACTCCGAGGGTACTCTTGACTTGGCTGTGAGGATAGTCGGTTTGGGAGATGATTTTCTGTATTCCGTTGGCATAAAGGAAGCCCGAAATGTTGTCAAACTGAGCATCGTGTGTGGTAAAGTAGAGGGTTTGGTATCCGCGGTCGGCAAGGTTGTTTGGCAAACCGCACATCTGTGGCACACAAGTGGTCTTCATGCTGTGCCGGTCAAAGAGTGCAGGGTGCGAAAAGAGGGTCGAATATACTCCGTTGTAGGTGTGAATGCCGGCGGTGTAAGCATTTTCATAGCTGAGCGACAAGGCAAGAAGTTTATCAAGGCATGGGGTGAGAGTGCTTTGGGGATTGAAATGTCCGCAATGCTCTGCCGACATTCCCTCCATGATAATCAGAACGACATTTGTGCCTTCGGGAAGTTGCAAAAGGCTGTCGGCGGTTTTCACTTTTTCGATTTGTTCTTTCCAAACCTTGTCTGCAAAGGAGGAAGAGACCAAGTGCAAGCCTTGGTTGGATTGTTTGGAAGTTTCTTCAATGCTTTTGAAGAGGACAAAGGCGGGATTTAGTCCCAAATTGTTGAGAAAAGCGTCGTTGCAATGGTATGCCGTTCCTACCCTGAGGGGACTTTTGGCTGCCAAACGACCTCTCATTCCCACCGCACAAAGACATAGACAGACAAGTGCCAAAGGTATTGCTTTGACAAGGCTCAAAGGTTTAATATTTCGGCAAATTGTACGTCTGTAATTGAGGTTCATCAAAAGCACATAGCCGATGCAAACCGCCACAAACAAGAAAAAGTAAATCAAAAAGCCGACTTCTTGAAATATCATCTTAATAAGGAAGCCGAAGGTGGAGAAATAGGAAAACACCGAGGCGTTCAGGTGGCTGAAAAAGTTGTTATAGTATGGAATGTCGGCAGAGCAGATGAGGAAAGCGACACAAAAAAGAGTGCAAGTCAAGATATGGATTATCTTGTAGAAGAGCTTGGATTTCAATCGAAACACTTCACCAATCAAAACTCCAATCAGAGGAAGCGAAAGCAGATAGCAACAAACGCAACTGTCAAACTGCAAGCCTATGAGGAAACTTTTTGCAAGTTCCGAGCCGAAATCTGCCTGTACATTGCCCGAATATATTGACACAAAGAGAAACAACAATCTGAAAAGGAAGAAAAACACAATCGCAACGGCATAAGCGACAAATATATAAGCTGTTTTCATGGTTTGGGTTTGGTGATTGGGAATTAGAGTGTTTGCATTCCGACCAGCTGAGCGAAGCCTCCCGAAAGGTTTATCAACTCTTGGTAAGTGCCTCTTTCGGTTATTCTGCCTTTTTCCATAAATATAATTTGGTCGGCTTTAGTTATGGTCGAAAGTCTGTGGGCAATGATGATGCAAGTCTTGCTTTGGCTCAGTGCATCTATAGCTTTTTGAACGGCAAGTTCGCTTTGAGCGTCCAAAGCCGACGTTGCCTCGTCCAAAAGCAGTATGTCGGGATTTTTCAACAGCTCTCTTGCAATGCAGATACGCTGTCTTTCTCCTCCCGAAAGGCTCATGCCTCTGTCCGAAAGACGTGTTTGGTAGCCATTTTCGGTTTTCATGATAAACTCGTGGGCATTTGCCGCAAGGGCTGCTTGTTGCACCTGTTCCAATGTGGCATCGGGATTGGCAAAAGCTATATTATTATATATTGTATCGTTGAACAAAATCGGCTGTTGCCCCACATAGCCAATCTTTCTCCTCAAAGAGTTGATGTTAAACCGCCTTACGTCTGTAGAGTCAATCGAAACACTTCCGCAAGTGCAGTCGGCAAATCGCGGAATTAAATCGACAAGAGTGCTTTTGCCCGCTCCCGACTCTCCAACCAAGGCAATGGTCTGCCCTTTCTTGACTTCCATGTTGATATTGTCGAGAACCATTTCGCCATTTTCCGAATAGGAAAAGCAAACATCTTTGAACACAATGCTTTTGTCGAAAGATTGCAAGACCACTGCGTCTTTTGCTTCGATTATTTTCTCGTCTGCATCGAGTATTTCCTTAATTCGCTTTGCACAAGGCTCGGCTTTTTGCAAATTGTAGAAGGCTGTGGACACTGCCTGCAAGGGAGAAATCATTCTTGCGAAGATTAGAGTGAAGCCTATGAGGATTTCGGGTGCAAGCTCTCCGCCTAACACCATTGAACCTCCGAAAACCACAACAAAGATTAGGGCTGTTATGGCAAGAAATTCGGTCAGAGGAGCTGCCAACTCCTGCCTTGCCGACACCTTTATGGCTGTTTTGGTGTAGGAATTGTTGCTTTTGTCAAACTTGTCTGTGATTATCTTCTCGGCATTGAAAGACTTGATAAGTCTCAATCCCCCTATGCTTTCTTCACAAAGCGAAAGCACTGTGCCCATTCGGCTCTGTGCCTTGGTGGAATTGCGTTTGAGGCTCTTGCCGGTCAGGTTTATCAAAAAATATGCAACCGGCATGACCACAAAAGCAAGCAACAACAGCTTCCATGAGGCAATAATGAGAGTAAACAGACAAAAAATAACCATCAAAGGGTCTTTTACCAACATTTGAAGACTGCTCAGAACGCTCCATTCTATTTCTTCCAAGTCGGAAGTAAGTCTTGCGATTATGTCTCCTTTTTTTCGCGAGGTAAAAAAGGCAATCGGAAGAGTGGTTATTTTGTTGTAGAGTTTGTTTCTGAAATCTCGCGTTATCCCGTTGCGAATAGGGGCAAGAAAATACATACCCAAATAGCGGAAAAGGGCGGAAAAGAACACTCCCGCAAGATAAACGCCCCCGATTGCGACAAGACAGGCATATATTCCGTGCTTTTGTTTGTACAAATCTATGTGCCACGAAAAGTAATCCATGATTGTCTGTTTGTCAAAAGCAAAGTCGGGACACAGTTCGGGCGGAGAGACAACTCCGAACAAAACAGAGAGAAACGGAATTATCATCACGAACGAAAACAAGGAGAAAAAAACATACAAAGCGTTGGAAAGAATGTTCAAAAACACCTCCTTCTTGTAGTTGGACACTCCTTTTAACAACTCCAATACATTCTTCATCGGTTCAAATTTTCGTTCATGGTTTCCAAAACGCCGTTTTACAAAAATAAAACGGCGTTCTGTTGTGGCAAAACGGCGTTTCATCACACCAAAACGCCGTTTTGTAACTGCTTAATAACGATAGTGTTCTGCCTTATAAGGACCATCGACGCTCACTCCTATGTAATCTGCCTGCTTTTGGGTGAGCTTGGTGAGTTTAACTCCTATGTTGTCTAAGTGAAGTCTTGCAACCTCTTCGTCCAAGGTCTTCGGAAGGCGATAAACTCCCACTTCGTACTTCTTGGTCCAAAGTTCAATTTGGGCAAGTGTCTGATTGGTGAAAGAATTGCTCATTACAAACGAAGGATGTCCGGTTGCACAACCAAGATTGACCAATCTGCCCTCTGCCAACAAGTAGATGCAATGTCCGTCGGGGTAGATGTACTTATCAACCTGTGGTTTGATGTTCACTTTCTTTATTCCCTCCCAGTGTTCCAAGCGTTCAACCTGAATTTCGTTGTCAAAGTGTCCTATATTGCAAACAATGGCTTCGCTTTTCATCATTGCCATATCCTCAGCCGTGATTACATCGCAGTTACCCGTCGTTGTAACGTAGATGTTTCCTTCTTTCAAGGCATCTTGTAGAGTAGTTACTTCAAAGCCTTCCATAGCTGCCTGAAGCGCACAAATAGGGTCTATCTCGGTTACAAGAACTCTTGCTCCATATCCCCTCATGCTTCTTGCACAACCTTTTCCCACATCGCCATAACCACAAACTACCACAACCTTTCCTGCTATCATCACATCGGTCGCTCTCTTTATTCCGTCTGCAAGAGACTCTCTGCAACCATAAAGGTTGTCAAACTTGCTCTTTGTTACCGAATCGTTTACGTTGATTGCCGGAATGAGCAGTTCGCCACGCTCCATCATTTGATAGAGACGATGAACTCCCGTGGTGGTTTCTTCGCTCACTCCTCTCAAACGCTTCATTATCTTGTGCCACTTCTGATTGTCTTCGGCTTGAACGGCTTTGAGGGTTTTCAAAATGATGCTTTCTTCTTGTGAAGCGGCAGGAGCGTCAAGCAATGCGGGATTGTCTTCTGCCTGATAGCCCTTGTGTACGAGCAATGTGGCATCTCCGCCGTCATCTACAATCAAATCCGGACCTCCGTCGGCAAACGAAAGTGCCTGATTGGTACACCACCAATACTCTTCGAGACTTTCTCCTTTCCAAGCAAAGACAGGCACTCCTCTTTCGGCTATTGCCGCCGCTGCATGGTCTTGTGTGGAGAATATATTGCAGGAACACCATCTCACCTCTGCTCCCAACTCCACCAAAGTCTCAATCAAAACTGCCGTTTGTATCGTCATGTGAAGCGAACCCATGATTTTGGCTCCCTTCAATGGTTTTTCTTTGCCGTATTTGGCTCTCAGAGCCATAAGACCCGGCATTTCCTTTTCGGAAATCTCTATTTCCTTTCTTCCCCACTCCGCAAGGGAAATATCAGCTACCTTATACTTCAAATTATTGTCCGTCATGTTATAGTGTTTTTTGTTGTTACTTCATCAATTTGTAGATTTCAAAGAATATATCGGTGTTTTGCATAACTCTCGTAAAGTTTTCTGCTCCCGGACCGAAAGAGTAAATCGGCACAGGCACGCCTGTGTGGTTCAAAGTCGTCCACTTGTCTTGGGTTTTGCTGCCCTTGGCAGGCAAGGTAAGCCCTCCCGTTTCGTGATCTGCCGTTACCACCACAAGGGTGTTGCCTTTCCTTTTTGCAAAATCGAGAGCTATTGCCACACATCGGTCAAAGTCCAAGGTCTCTTCGACCATTGCATCGTATTTATTGAGGTGTGCCTCCATGTCGATGCGGCTTCCTTCCAACATCATAAAGAATCCGTTTGGATTTTTGTCAAGTTGTTCGAGTGCCTTGAGCATATATTGTTGCATGACGCCACCTCGCTTTGAGGCTTCAGGCAGATGACCCTCGGCAAATAGTCCGAAAATTTTCTCGCTCTCACACTTTGAGAGTTCGTCTTGGGAATATACTATGGCATATCCGCGTTTTGCAAGGCTGTCAATAAGATTTAACTTGTCTTTTCTGCCCTTGGAAGTAAATCTTTCGGCACCTCCTCCCAACGCAATGTCGCAATACTCTTCCAAGTAGCTCAAAGCGATTTGTTCTTGCAAGTCTCTGTTTTTCACATTGGCAACAAAAGCTGCCGGAGTGGCGTGAGTGAGATCGCAAGAGCAGACAATGGCTGTGGATTTGCCATATTGCTTTGCTATTTTCAAAAGCGATGGGTGGGAGATGTTGTTTTCGTCCAAGCCTATCGCCTTGTAGTTGGCTTTATGTCCCGTTGCAATGGCTGTACCTCCTGCTCCCGAATCGGTTACTTCTCTGTCTGCACACGATGTTATCGACAATCCGGTGTATGGCATGGTGTACATCGAGAGGCTTTTGCCGTTTGCAAGGTATGCGGCGTAGCTTTGAGCTAAGCCCATGCCGTCTCCAATAAGTAAAATCACGTTCTTGACTTCGCTCTGAGCCAAAGCAAAAAACGACAGAGCGATAAGGCTTACAAAAGAGAGTGCTTTTTTCATTTATTTCAAGTCTATTTGTTCCAAAATGGTGTTGTAGAGCCACTTTGTGTCTTTTCCCATTACTCTTACTTGTTGAGGAACTATGCTTTGGGCAGATTGTCCGGGGGTTGTGTTGATTTCCAAAAAGAAGAGCTTGTCTTGTTTTTCGTTGTAGATGAAATCGACCCTGCAAACGCCGCTGCAGTGTAAGTTGGTGTAGATATATTCCGTCAGGTGTTGTATTCGCTTTGTCAAATCGGTGCTTATAGGTGCAGGTGTAAGCTCTTTGCTCTTGCCGTTGTACTTTGCATCATAGTCAAAGAACTCTGTCATAGAAACAATCTCGGTAACCGGAAGTGCCGTTACCTTGTTTTCTATTGTCATCACACCACAGCTGAACTCTCTGCCTTCGATAAATTCTTCTATCAAGACCTTATTCCACACTCCGAAGGCTTTTTCGATTGCCGGCATGAGGTCTTGCGACTCTGAAACCTTGCTCATGCCGATTGAAGAGCCTCCTGCAGACGGTTTCACAAAGACGGGAAGAGACACATTTGCCAAAATCTCGCTTTCGGTCAAAGGATTGTTGCTGCAAGTCAAAACATTGCGAGCCACATTTACCTCCTTGAAAGAGCGAACGACCGCATTGCAGACCGATTTGTCGAAAGTAAGTGCAGAAACTAAGGCAGAACAAGTTGTATAAGGCACATTGAGCATATCCAAGTAGCCTTGCAACAAACCATCTTCCCCGGGTGTTCCGTGGATTGTTATATATGCTGCATCAAAACGAATTTTCTCACCTTTCAAGGTAAGAGAGAAATCATTCTTATCGACTTCTATTCTTTCGTTTCCCTGCTCGTAATACCAGCTGTTGCGAGTAAGAATTATGCGATAGACGTTATATTTGTCCTTATCCAAATCTTCGGCAATCTGAATTGACGATTTGATTGAGATTTCGTACTCTCCCGAGTATCCTCCTGCCAACAAGGCTATATTTTTTTTCATTTCAATCTTGTTTTTCTGTGTCTTGTGTTTGCGATAAGTCGTCTTCCGAAAGCAGAATATCCATTTGGGATTTCAAGTCCGAAAGAAAGGTTTTCAGCTCTTGCAAAGTATCTATTGCAATGTCTTTTTGTTCGGGCAAGTCGTTGCATACACCTCTCAAAATCTTCTTTGCACCCGACAAAGTGAGACCTCGTTCGTGGGTAAGGGCCTTTATTTTTCTCAACACCTCAACATCTTCTTTGGTATAACGTCTTTGACCATTCAAAGTCCTGTGGGGCTTGATTTGTTTGAACTCTCTTTCCCAAAAACGCAAGGTCGGCTGAGACACTTTCAGCTCTTCCGACACTTCGGATATGGTATAGAACAACTTGTCCTTCATGTTTGCAAAGGTAATCATTATTTTTGGTTGAAAAAGAACCCGAAAGAGATTATTTTACATCTGAGTTCATCTGCTGCTTTCGTCCCAAGGTTTCCAAGCCTCAAAGAAACACAAAATCAACTCGGCGTTTTGTCCGGCTGAAAGCAATTTATTTACAAATCAGCTTTGCCGTATCGCATCATCGTTTTTTATAACGAACGCTCAACTTGTTACTTCACCAAATTTTTACCTGCTGCGTCTTCCAATACTTCCATTTGATGAATTGCTATCTGATTGAGTTTGACTATGCGTTCGCTCTGTTGCATTTTGTCATTGATGAATACCGCATTAAGGTTTTCCATATTAGAAAGACAAATGAGTTCATTGATGCTTGCATAGTCGCGAATATTCCCCTTTTTGTCAGGATTGGCTTCTCGCCACTGCTTTGCCGTCATTCCAAACATAGCTATGTTGAGAACATCTGCCTCATCTGCATAGGTTATTGCCGCTTGCTCTCGTGTTACCTTTGAAGGGATAAGATTAGATTTGATTGCGTCCGTATGAATGCGATAATTTATTTTGGAGAGTTCTCTTTTGACCGACCATTCAAGTTGTTTATGTTCTTGCTGTTTTAGTCTCTGAAACTCACGAACAAGATATAACTTAAACTCTACTGAAATCCAAGAAGCAAATTCAAAAGCAATATCAGAAGTAGCGTATGTTCCGCCATAGCGTCCTGAAAATGCCTGTATGCCAATAGCGTTTGTGGTTTCAATCCACTTAGTTGGCGATAGCGTAAACGCATTTAAGCCCGCCTCTTTTCTAAACCCCTCGAATTCGAAGGGATTAAAATCGGGATTATAAAGCGTTTCCCAAATTCCCAAGAATTCTACGGTATTTCGATTTCGCATCCAATTTGCAATAACTCCGTTAGGATCTACATTGTTCTTTTGTTTTGCTATATCCGTTATGCAGATATAATCTATTCCGTCTTTGGTTATTGTTTTTATGGTTTTGTCTTTGACAACTATCTTTGCCATACTTTGTTTTCGTTGTTCTTTGTTTTGCTGTGTGGTTTTGCAAAGATAGAGATTTTCTTTCGACAAGCAAATTTGGTAGTGTTGCGAAACACAAAATCAACTTGGCGTTTTGTCCGGCTGAAACGGCGTTTTGGTAAAATAAATCGCCGTTTTATTTCACCAAAACGCCGTTTCATTTTTGGCTTTTCAAACATCTGATAATCAACGCTTGACATCGGGCTTACGAAGGTCTCTATTACCGAACGAAATGCAATTTGTGTAATTTTGTCTTCTCTTTTTTACTCAATTAAATAAAAAAATACTATCTTTGCAGGCAAAGAAACTCATTTAAGAAAGGAGGAGAATAGCAACAATACACTATTTGACCATTTAATAATATCAAAACGTAAGAATAAGAGCGTTTTAGCTTAACTTGGGAATACGAAATCCGGAAAATTTCACACAAGTTCGCCATTAGGTAAGCAGTAAACGCTCACGATGATTTGTCGTGGGCTTTACTTATTTGGCGAATAGGTCATTCCGGAACCGCGTATCCCCAATAAGGTCTAAGTCCCACGTTTTTGTTTTTACGTTATCAGTACAAGGAAAAAGTAATCTTTAAGGAAAATTTTGCAGAACTTATGGGACAGGTTTTGCGACAAAATTAAAATGTTTAGTTTATTAAAGAAATTTGGTTTTCAAAACAGAAGAACTATTTCATCATCCGGCGGACATTGTTTCCGTCTTTTGAAAACCCTCGAAGGACACAGGGATTGGTGTACCTTCGTGTCATACAACAAAGAAGGGAATTTAATTGTTTCAAGTTCCACAGACAGAAGTCTGAAAGTGTGGAATGTTGAAAGCGGAGAGTGTATCAAGACTCTGAAAGGTCATACCAACAAAGTCAATTCTGCGGTTTTCTCCTCAGATGGGAGATTTATATTGTCTGCATCTTCGGACAAGACTATCAGAGTGTGGAATACCGAAAGCGGAGAAGAGGAATACACGATTGACACTTCCATTTCTGATGTTTGCACCATGGCTGTGTTTTCACCCGATTCAAAACTTATTGCGGCAGGATGCCATGACCACAAAATAAAGATATATAATGCAGAAACCAAAGCCTTAATTGGTGAGTTGGAAGGGCATGAGGAAATGATAAACAGCTGTTTCTTCAACTCCGACGGCAGTCTTATCGTTTCGGCTTCTGCCGACAAAACGGTGAGGGTGTGGGATACAAAGTCAATGGAGTGTGTCTGTGTTTTGAGAGGGCATAGCGGTTATGTGTGGTCGGCTGTTTTTGCTTGCAATGACCGATATATTGTGTCGGCTTCGACAGACAGAAGCATCAAAATTTGGGATTACAACAGCGGAGAGTGCGTCAAGGTTCTCAAAGGACACAAAGGCTGGGTCAGATTTGCATCTGCTTCGGAGGATTTCTCTCTTATTGTTTCTACTTCGTTGGATAACACAATCAAAATTTGGAACACAGAAAGCGGAGAGTGCATTCAAACGATTGAAGACAACAAAGATTGGGTGTATGCCGCAGTTTTCTCTCCCGATGGCAAGCACATAGCTTCTGCTTCTCGGGACAGAGAAATACATATCTATGGTTTGAAATAAATAAAACAATAGTATAAGAAGACATAGTTTCTACATCTGATTTTGAATGTGGCGTTTTGTTTGCAAAAACAGGACGCCATTTTGTTTTTGTTCCGCACTAAACCACTATCTTTGCAAGCATAAAACTAAGATTATGGAGAAAGGAAAGGTGTTTTTGTTCCCGACACCGATTGCACAGTGCGATGTGGAGGATTGTCTTCCGAAAAAGAACTTGGAGTTGCTCTTGTTGTGTGATTGTTTCGTGGTGGAGGAGTTGCGAACGGCTCGACGATTTTTGAGAAAAGCGGGCTACAAGAAAGATTTTGAGCAGGTGGAGTTTTTTGTTCTCAATGAACATACGGTGAACGATGATTTTTCGCCCTGCATTGAGATTTTGAAAAGCGGAAGGCACATAGGTGTTATGTCGGAGGCAGGATTGCCCTGCGTTGCCGACCCGGGCAGTGTGTTGGTTGCTCTTTGCCAAAGAGAGGGCTTTGAAGTCGTTCCTCTCTGTGGTCCTTCTTCGCTGATGATGGCTCTTATGGCAAGCGGCTTTAACGGGCAATCGTTTGCCTTTGTGGGGTATCTGCCCACCGAACGCTCCCAAAGAGAAAAGCGAATAAGGGAATTGGAACGTGTGGCATATCGTTTTTCGCAAACACAACTCTTTATTGAAGCTCCATATCGCAACAACAATCTCTTGGAAAGCATTCTCGGAGTATGCAATCCTCAAACCATGCTATGCCTTGCCACAGACATAGGAGAACAAAGCCGGCAAATAATCACCAAAAGCATAGCCGAGTGGAGAAAAACGAAAATCGACTTAAACAAAAGGAATACCGTATTTTTGATAAGCAAATAAGGAGAAAGACAAATGAACAAACCATTGGCAGAAGTTTTGAGACCCGAAAGCCTGAATGAGTACATAGGTCAATCGCACTTGGTCGGAGAGGGTGCAATTCTACGCTCCGCCATAGAGAAAGGGGATATTCCTTCGATGATTCTTTGGGGTCCTCCCGGGGTTGGCAAAACTACTTTGGCAAACATAATTGCCAACACACTCTCTGCTCCTTTCTATCAACTCTCTGCAATAAACAGCGGTGTGAAGGAGGTAAGAGAGGTTATCGAAAAGGCAAAACAAAGCGACAATGCGATATTGTTTGTCGATGAAATACACCGTTTTTCAAAAAATCAGCAGGATTCTCTTCTCGGAGCGGTGGAACAGGGTATTGTGAGACTGATTGGTGCAACCACGGAGAACCCTTCGTTTGAGGTAATCTCGCCTTTGCTTTCACGATGTCAGGTTTATGTGTTGAAATCTTTGGAAAAGGAAGATTTGTTGAAGATTATAGAGAGAGCAACAGGCTATTACAAGCAAACATTCGGAAGAAATATAACCGTAAAAGAAGCTGAGGCTCTGCTCAGAATAAGTGGAGGAGATGCAAGAAAGCTGATGAATGCAATAGAACTTGTGGTTGCTCAATTCAAAGGCGATTGTATTATAGACAATGAGGTAGTTTGCTCGATTATTCAGCAAAATCTTTCGATGTATGACAAGAAAGGCGAGAACCATTACGACATAATATCGGCTTTTATCAAGAGTGTAAGAGGCTCTGACCCCAATGCGGCTGTGTATTGGCTTGCAAGAATGATTGCTTCGGGCGAAGACCCTTTGTTTATTGCAAGACGTATGTTGATACTTGCCTCAGAAGACATAGGCAATGCAAATCCCAATGCCCTTTTGTTGGCAAATGCGTGCTTTGATGCGGTAAACAAAATCGGCTATCCCGAGTGCAGGATTATCCTTTCGCAAACTGCAGTCTATCTTGCCACAAGTCCCAAGAGCAATTCGACTTATCTTGCCATTAACAAGGCATTGAAGCTTGTGGAACAGACGGGCGATTTACCTGTTCCGCTGCAAATTCGCAACGCTCCGACAAGTCTGATGAAGCAAATGGGATATGGAAGGGATTATTTGTACTCTCACGATTTTGCGGGACACTTTGTGCAGCAGCAATTCATGCCTGACGCTCTGCAAACGGTGGAATTGTATTCTCCTTGCGACAATGAGCGTGAGAATAAGACGAGAGAGCATCTCAGAGCAATGTGGCAGGGAGTTTATAAGTACTAATTGATTGAAAGATGAAGAGAGTTTTTGAATTTTTGGACGCTTTGCAGCAAAACAACAACAAGGTTTGGTTTGACGGCAACAAGGCTTGGTATTTGGAGGTGAAGGCTTATTTTGAGGACTTCGTCGGTGAGCTTATCAACAGAATAGAAGAGTTTGACAGTTCGATATATGGACTGAGTGTTTCGGACTGTACTTACAGGATATATAGGGATATACGTTTTTCAAAGGACAAAACGCCTTACAAAACTCACATGTGTGCATACGTTTGTCCCAAAGGGAAGAAATCAGGCTTCGGAGGATATTATTTTCACTTGGAAGCAGAGGGAGGAAACTATATAGGGGATAACATTCTTGCCACGGGAGCGGTGTGTATGCCCAATCCGATAATCCAAAGTATCAGAGAAGATGTGTATTCTCTCTTTGAAGAGTTTGAAGACATTGTTTTGCACTCGGGAGACTTTGCTTTGGATACTTCAAACAAGATGAAAACAGCTCCGAAAGGCTTTCCGAAAGATTGCAAGGCTGTGGAGTTTCTCAAATTGAGGGACTTTCTTTTGTCAAAACACATCGACAGAGAGTTCGTTTTGGCAGATAATCTTGCGGAAAGGCTTGCCAAAGAATTTGAAAAGACCAAGCGTTTCAACGATTTTATCAATCGTGCCATTGCTGCACAAATACGATAAGCCTATGTCAGGGATTAGTTCGGTATTGTTACCTGCTGCAAATGTGAGTTTGGAGAATACGATTACTTATAATCCTTCTTTGTTTGCGTTTGACGACAAGTTAATTCTCGCTCCCATGCAAGGGCTGACATCTCTTTTCTTTCGCAAGGCTTATCATGAGTGCTTCCCGGGCTGTATCGACTATGCGATAAGTCCTTTTATCTCTGTAACAGACGGACTTATCACTTCAAAGAGCCGAAAGTTCAGAGATGTGTTTCCTTTTGAGAACAAAAATTCGTTGGAGGTCGTTCCGCAACTTTTGGGCAGCACTTCAAAAGGGATAATCAGCTACGGAGCAATCCTGCAAGAGCTTGGATACCGACAATTCAACATAAACTGTGCCTGTCCTGCCAAGTGTGCGATAAAACATGGCAGAGGCTCGGCTCTTTTGAAAGACTTGAAACGATTTGACGGCTTTTTGAATGATATTTTCAAGAATGTACATCAGGCTGTTTCGATAAAAATCCGCATCGGTTTCGATTCAAAAGCCGACATTGCCTCTTTGGCAGATTTAATCAACGCTTACCCTTTGAAATATGTGGTGATACACCCACGATTGGCTGTAAACCTCTATCAAGGCAGCCCCGACTATGAAGCATTCGGCTTTTTGGCAGAAAGATTGCAATGCAGGGTGGTTTATAACGGCGATATTTTTTCTCTTGACGACTTTTTGCAAGTAAAACAACGCTTTCCGATGATTAAAGACTTCATGTTGGGACGCGGAATACTGCAAAATCCTTTGCTTGCAGCCGAAATAAGAGGGTTGCACTTTGATAAGAATATGCTCAAAACCCTCTTTTTCAAACTTGAAGACTATTATCTCAAACTCTTTCTTGATGTTGGCGAAACAGAACGCCCTTTTGGCGAAACAGAACGGCGTTTTGACAAAACGAAAGGGCGTTTTATTTTGCCGGATCGCCAAGATAAAATTGCAAAAGCCCTTTCGGACAAAATGAAAGAGCTTTGCAAATATATGTTCGGAAACAATTTCAGCTCGATTGCCGAAGCAGAAAGCCTGTCGGAGCTTAATGCTATCGTAACTCGAATGTTCCTATAATGTTGTGGTCTTGATACCTTCCGAGAAACATGATTTGTTTCAAGGTTGTAAGATAAAGTGTTTGGAAGAACGGCATTTTGTTTTTCTTGGTGTCGTATGCCTTGCTCCAACGGTAGCTCCCATCTGAGAATATTTGCACAAAGTTTACCTGAGTGCGGAGTTTGTCGGCATTGTAACACTTCTTTGCCTCAAATGCGTTGCCGTCGTAGTTTTTGATGTGGTCGTTAAACATTATATATATACCATAACGGTCTCTTGTCATGGCAAAGGAGTTGTATGCTTCAAAGCCTTCGACATCTTTTTGTCTCTTCGGAATGTAGGCATTGCCCGACACCATGCCGTGTTTGTCGATATTGGTGATTATAATATCTCTGAAATAGACGGCTTCTTCTCCCGTTGGTTTGTCGCCTCGTCTTTTTGGCGGAATGATGTGAGAGATGAATTTTTGTTCTCCGACCATTATCAAGTTGCCTCCAATCATCGGAACCAAAGCTCTTATTCCTGCCGTCATGTCTGAGGGCTTCGGCAATCCTTCTGCAACCATTTCGTCATTCTCATAGTCTCTGAACTCGGCGGTTGAGGATTGTTTCAAATAGCCTCGGCGATTGTCGTAAAGATATGCAAAACTTCCTGTTGCAAGAGTTGGTTTGTCGTTTGTCGTTCCGTAATATCCTGCCATGAGGTAGTCATCTTCCATATTGAAAGCACATTTTATGTCGGTGGGCCATGCTTTTTCGAGCTGCTGTTCGTATGTGCGTTCTTCATATTGGGTAAGCCAAACAAGATGTGCCTTATCGTCGGTGTGCTTTACCTTTTTTGCCGTCGAATAAGAACGTATTGCGAGCAAGACTTCGCTGCCTGTGTTGTTTACAGCAACATCGCACATTTGGTAAGCGTCGTTATTGATGTTCAATCGGTAAGTTTTTTCCCACAAAACGTTCATTCTCTGGTCATAGACCCTGATGTTGGCAGAGCGTCCCTTTGTTGTGTCGTTCTCAAAGAAGCAAAAAACCATTTTTGTCTTGTTTTCGGAAAAGTTAAACAAGTAGGGCTTTTCGCCTTCTTGTGCAAAATATTTGAAAACGTTGATTTTTTGCGGCTTATCCATCAATCTCATGTCGCGAAGATGGAAGTACTGTGTGTACAAATGAGCTGTTCCCGTCTTGGTTTTGGATACTGTTTTCTTGCTTCCTTTTTTCTGAACGGGCTTGTCTTCATTTATTCTGCTGAGGATAAATCCCACGCAATCGCCTGCCCTCCATGTTTGTTCGATTTTGAAAGACTGATGAGGGAAATCAATCTTTACGACCTTTTCTACGTTGCCTGATTTGTCCGTTCGGGCAAAATAGTATTGCAACTTGCTCTCCCCCTGTCCTATATACTCTTCCAAACAATACCAAAGATAGAAAGCATTGTTGTCTTCTGCCACTATCTCTGCGGCTTTGCAATCGTCCAAAATGTCATAGAACCTTTCGCCCCAACGAATGTCCATTTGTGCAGAGGCTGTCAGGAATGTAAACAACGAAATCGCTATTAAAAGAACTTTTTTCATGATTTGATACTTACTTGTTTGAGTTGGCAAATATACAATTTTTTTTGCTGTCAATTAAACTTGCCGTGTTTTTGTTGTCAAAAGGAGTACTTGAACAAAACAAAATCTTAGATTATGATAAGAGATAGACGAAGAAATTTGAAATTGCTGCTATTGTGTGCCGTATGTTTGCTTTTTGGCAATATGGGTACGGTAGTTGCACAAAATGCGAGGGCAAGTCTGAGCGGCAGTGTCTCAGATGCTCAAACCAAAGAGGTGTTACAATATGTCAATGTGGCTGTTTTATCGACTAAGGACAGCAGCATGATTAACGGTGTCATCACAAACGAAAACGGAAAGTTCTCCATAACGAACATGAAGTTGGGAAAATTCATTGTGAGATTTAGTTTCATAGGATACAAAGACGTTTTCAAAAACGTGGAACTAAAAGGCGGTAATGTGAATATGGGTAATATCGAACTTTCTCAGTCAAGCGAAATGTTGGAAGGTGTTGAGATTGTGGCAGAAAGGCAGATGATGGAGTACAAACTTGACAAGAGAGTGATAAATGTGGACAAAAATATTGTTTCCGCAGGAGGTTCGGCAAGCGAAGTGCTGGAAAATGTGCCTTCTGTGTCGGTTGATGAAGAAGGAGAGGTCTCTCTGAGGGGTAACTCCAACGTCAAGGTGCTTATAGACGGCAAACCTTCGGAACTTTTGGGAAGTGATTTGGCGAGTGTCTTGGCTCAGATACCTGCTTCGACCATAGAGAACATCGAAGTGATAACCAATCCTTCTGCAAAGTACGATCCCGACGGCATGAGCGGAATTATCAACATCAAACTCAAAGAAAAAGGCAACATGGGGCTGAACGGTATGGTCAATATCTCGGCAGGAAGTGCCTTGGATAAGTTTCTGCCGAAAGCAAACGGCTCTGCATCGGTAAGCTATTCAACAAAGAAATTCGGATTTTCGGCTTCGATTGACGGAAGATACGACCAAAGGGGAAGAAGGTCAGATAACATGAAGCTGCTATTTGGTTCTGAACCGAATAGTCTTGAAGCATGGATGAGAAGTCGAAGAGACGGAATAGAAGAAGGTTACAGCGAAGGAATGAAATTGGGATTTGACTGGTACATCAACCAAAAGAACACACTCACTCTTTCTTATACCGGAAGAGGACAAAATACCATTTCAGACCATACTGTAATCAACAACATAAATCTTATTGACAGTATGAGCTATCGCAGTTTGGATCAGATAACTGACGGAGACCGCAACGGACAATTTCATACTTTCTCTTTGAACTACCAAAAGAAATTCAACAAACCCGACCAAGAACTCATGGTAGATGCAAATTGGAACATCGGTCGCTTCAACCGCGAGAGTACTCAGAAGATTGACTACTTCAACGATGCGTTTGACACCGATTATGCTTTCGATAAGAAAGATGTAACCAAGGCAAACGACGACAGAGCTGTGGTTAAAATCAACTACACCCACCCTTTTTCAAAGGAATTGAGATTGGAAACGGGTTATAACCTCAACTACTCAAACCGACACTCCGATTATGATTATTATTTCAATGGTTTGTCCGAAAAAGATACAGCCACAAGTTATGTTTTCCACTCTACAGAATATATACACGCCCTTTATGCAACGGTGGGTTATACTCATGGTAATTGGAGCGGTCAGTTGGGTTTGAGAGGAGAAATAGTCAGAAGTACCGCAACCAAGACTATGGAAAACAAAGCGAACACTTCGTTTGACAAAAACTACAATCCTTTGTTCCCTACGCTACATTTATCTTACCAAATATCACCTATGCAGTCCGCTCAGTTCTCTTACTCTCGTCGAATCAATCGTCCCGATATGTTTTCGATGATGCCGAATGTCGATTTGTCCAATCCTGAACATATTCGCTTCGGAAATCCGGACATAGACCCCGAATACACCAACTCTCTCGAAATAGGATATTCTCATATCTTCTCAAAAACTACGATATTCGCCTCTGCATATTATCGTCAGACCAACAACAGAATTTCTTGGTTCAATTTCTTGTGGACAGAGGAAAATGCAAGACGATATGGCTTCGATTGGGTTCTCGACATTGCAGGAGATGAAGTTGACAAAGGCAAACTTGCAATGACAAGTCTCAACATTGACAAAAGTTCCAACTATGGTATCGAACTGATTATTGACCAACAGATAACAAAATGGTGGAAAGTCAATCTGAATATGAATTTCTTTGGAAGTTATACTGATGCCACTTTGGTGAATGAAACAGAAATCAACTCTTTCAACTGGGATGCCAAATTGAACTCTACAATGAATTTGCCACAATCGTGGACAATTCAACTATCTGCTCAATACTCTGCTCCGAGACGAACAATTCAGGGAGAGCAAGACTATTTCTTCTTTACCGACCTTGCAATCAAGAAAGCTCTTAACAAGAAAGCCTCACTATCTCTTCGTTACTCTGATATATTCCGCACAATGAAGCGTAAGAATACTACAATCACCGACGATTATATCTCGTTCCAAACTGGCAGACCTTACAGAAGAGCTATCACTCTCAACTTCAGCTACCGATTTGGCAACAACGACGTGAACAAGAGGGCTGTCAAGAGTTCCAAACGTTTGGACGACGGAAGCGGAAGCAACAATGCCGGTGCAGAAAGCGAAGATTAGATGAAAGTATTTGACCCTATAAGAAAACAATATGTCGAACTTACTCCCGAAGAGCAAGTTCGACAATATTGTATCAATGTTTTGACAAAGCAGTTTGGCTATCCCAAAAGTGCCATTGCCGTCGAGGGGCAGATAAACCTCAACTCGATGACAAGACGTTTTGATATACTTGTGTACGACAAGGCTTTGAAACCTTTTTTACTTGTCGAGTGCAAGCGAAAGGAAGTAAAGTTGACTCAACAGACCGTAGATCAAGTCGTATCTTACAACTTTGCCATTCAGGCTCCTTATATCATGATAACCAACAGCCTCACCACATATCTTATAGAGTACAAAGACGGAGAATATGCTTTTTTGGACACTCTGCCTGCCTATCGTTAAAGCGGCTTTGGTCCAAAACACAAATCAAATAGGGCAATTAAGGTAATACAAACCAAAATTTTCTTCATCATTCATACAAAAACGCGGCGGACTTCAACCAAGGAAATCCGCCGCTCTTTGTTTTGATTTATCAGAAGTGTCTATTATGCGTATAATTCGGTGAAGATTTTTCTCAATTTCTCACACTCTCTCAATTCTTGAAGGGTAATTTCTGCGTGTCCCTTTGTATAACCGTTGCCGACTATCATTGTAACATCGCTTCCGACGCCTTCTGCTCCGAGAGCTGCCTTTGTGAAGGAAGTAGCCATTGAGAAGAAGTAAACAATTCCCGTATTCTTGGTTACAAGTATTGAAGTCATTTCAGTATCAGGAATGTTTACATTGTTGATACAAATATCTGCCATTTGTCCGTTGGTCAATTCTTCGATTTTCTTCATGACAGGAACAGGCTGAGTTGCGTCTGCCGAGAACACAACATCGCAAAAACCAAGCTCTTCCATTCTTTTGGTGGATTTTTCGCTGTGGCATATTCCTATAACCTTACCTGTAACACCTGCTCTCTTCTTTGCTTCATAGCAGCAGAGCATTCCGGATTTTCCGCCGGCTCCTATGATAACCACGGTGTCGCCCGGTTTAACCAATTTGGCAGTTTGAGCAGGAGCTCCTGCAACATCGAGGGCGCTCAATGCAAGATTTTCAGGCAAGTCTGAAGGAATCTTTGCATAAATACCGCTTTCAAACAATATAGCTTTACCATCTATGTCCACTTGGTCAATCTCCGGACGTATGTCTTTGATTTTGTCAATTCTTAGCGGAGTAAGAGACAACGAAACCAAGGTTGCGATTTTGTCGCCGACCTTCAAATCGGTTTTTCCAATCAAAGCATCTCCTATTTTCTCAACAGTTCCGAGCAACATACCGCCCGAACCTGTTACAGGGTTACGATGCTTTCCTTGTTTCTCGACAATGCTCATCATAATCTTGGCAATTTCTGCCTTGTCTCCCTTTGCCTGCTCCTCAATTTGAGTAAATGATGCGGAGTCTATGTTTAAAGTTTGTACATCGATAAGGATTTCATTGTCATAGATTTCATCCATGTTGTTATCAATCTTGTTTGCAGGTTGTGGCAACACACCCTTTGGCTCAATTACACGGTGAGTTCCGTATTTACATCCTTTTTTCATCTTGATATTATATTTGAATATTGTTACTTTCTCGCTTCGAGTTTGCAAATATACGTTTTTTTTCAGACATGGTGTCTTTTTCTCTCACAAAACGCCGTTTTGGTCGGATAAAACGGCGTTTTGACAAAATAAAACGCCGAGTTATTTTGCCAAAACGGCGAGTTATCCAAAGGATTTTCAAGCAAGAAATCAGCCTTTACAAATGGTTGATTTTCAAAGTCTTCGTTTTCTCCGAAAAAAATCGCCGTTTTTTTCCGAAGAAACGCCGTTTTTTTTGAAAAAAGTGGCGTTTCTTTGTGAGAAAACGGCGATTTTTCGGAACGATTGCACATAAGATGAACTTTTCGGCTTGTTGTCTGTCTTTTGATTGCAAGACTTGCGGGATACAAATCAAGTCTTTCAATAAAAAAACAATAATAAATTTGGTTATGTGCAAACTTATCCGTACCTTTGTCGGAGTTTTTCAAATCAAACCTTGGAAGTTATGAAAAAAACGGTATTATTCGCAATGGCAGTGTTGTTATGTTTTGGTTTAGTTGCTCAAAACAGCAAAAAGAAAAAGAAAAAGCCTGCTCCGAAACCAACAGCTCCGGTGGAAATTGCTCTTCCAGAGAGATGTTCCGACTGTTTTTTTGCAGTAAAGTTACAAGCTGACGTTCCATACGGTCCTACCGAACCGCTGCAAGGTCCGGGCTATGTGAACGAAGTTCATAGAGATGCACAGACAAAAAATGTTTTTGAGCAGGAACACAATTCCATTTGGTATAGTTTTGACATTCCTTACGACGGAAAGTTATTGATTGACATAAAACCAAAAGCTGCAACAGACGATTATGATTTCTTGGTCTATAAATACACAGACAAGTACTTTTGTAACCGAGTTGAGAAAAACAGAGTAAAACCCGTAAGAAGCGTTCAGTCTGTGTGCAGTTCGGATGTTCAGGGCAAGACAGGATTGTCCCTCAAAGGCACGATGGCTCATATAAACAAGTCCTCCGATGTTGCATACGGCAAATACATTGACGTAAAGGCGGGCGAGAGTTATGTGATTGTTTTGGATAATCTTACAGACGGAGGATTGGGACACACAATCACCTGCGAGGTATGGACAGATTTTGCACCATTATACATACACCCTATGGATAGTCTTGCAGCCCAGAGAACAACTGCCGACATCTACGTAAAGGAAATAGAAACCGGCAGAACGGTCATTGAAAAGAAAGACGCAGGTGCTGTAAAAATCAAACTGCTTCCCGAGCGCAGCTACAACGTAAGCCTTGGCAAGGAAGGATACTTTCGTTTCAACAGAACGATAACCTATCAACAAGCAGCGGCAAAAGACTCTGTCTTGACCGCACGACTTGTTCAAATCAAACCCGGCTCAAACATTCCTCTCAATGGCGAGTTGTACTTTGACGAAAACGAACAAGGAGAAATTATTTTGATGAAAGAATGCTACTATGCACTCGATGAAATTGTCAAAACGCTGAACGAATATCCCCAAATCAACGTGGATATTATCGGAAGAATTGCAACGGAAGGATTAAACGTCAGAAAGGACAACGAAATATCGAAGAAACGTGCCGATGCAATCATGAATTATCTTGTTTCGCAGGGCATTAGCGAGAACCGAATGAGAACAAGAGGCTCCTCAATCAAGGAATTGGAAGCACAATTAAAAGATCAACAAAAGTTAAAAAACAAAATAATTACACCTCAGTGTGAAATAAAAATCGCAAACAAACGTTAGTAAGGCGTATTTGTAAGATACGATGTCCCATAGTGTAGCGGTAACACAAGAGATTCTGGCTCTCTTATCTCAGGTTCGAATCCTGATGGGATAACATCAAAAGAGGGAACGGCAAAATGGTCGTTCCCTCTTTCTTTTTGCACTATCAATTCTTTCTTTTTGCACTATACGTTACTTGTCTTGAAAAGAAGCTGCCTCCAAGTGAAGATACACTTCGGCTTTTCCCGATTGGGTTTGCTCTTTGTCGGCACAATGATGAAGCACAAAGCCGCATTTTTTGAGTACTGCAAGCGATTGAGCATTACCCTCAAAGACACAAGCCCACAATCTCTCCAAAGACAAATCGCAAAAGGCGTGGCAAATCAGTCGTTTGGCGGCCTCGGTTGTCAAGCCTTTGTTCCAATATGGTTTTGCAAGCCAATAACCAATCTCGGCTTCGTTTTGGTTCATCGGAAGGTGTCCCTGCTGCAACAACAAGCCCACACAACCAATCGGTTCACGAGTTTCTTTCAACACCATGGCGTATATTTCGGGGCAGGCAAAGACAGTACGAATTATTTCCCTGCTTTCTTCCTCTGATTGGTGAGCCTGCCAACCTGCCCTCTCCCCTATTAGCGGCTCTTTCGCATAGCGGAACAGGCTTTTTGCATCTTCAATTCTCCAAGCTCTCAACACAAGTCGCCGAGTTTCTAAAACAATTTCACTCATTCTTCAAAACATTTTTGCGGCAAAGGTAAACATTATTTTGAAACTCTTATTCAAGAAAGCAACTCTGCATATCGTTATAAATCACAGCCTTAACAAACATACATACTTCCTTTCGAAGAGAGAGCGAAAGCCGAACGAAGATGATTTTTCTCTCCTTGAAATGTTCCGACCTTGTCTTATGGCAGTTTTTTCTTACCTTTGTCCTCTCAAATTATGTTGAATTATTACAAATTTTTATGGTAAAAAAGACCCTTTTATGCCTATTTGTGGCAGCGGTTTCAACTCTGACCGCATTAAGTCAGCAAGAAGAAATGTCCTTACGCTTTGATGCAAGGGCAGACTTTAATTGTCAATCGGACAAGAACAGCACTCAGAGTGGTTTTTCGGGAAAAAATCTCAACTTAATACTCGATGGCAAAATCAATTCCAAGTTGGAATATCATTTGAGACAGAGACTGAACAAGCCAATCTCGACTTACGATATGCTTGATGCAACCGACTGGATTTATTTGAAGTATGACATCGACAATAACTTCTTTGTTTCTGCCGGAAAGCAGGTTGTGGCAATAGGAACGTTTGAATACGACTATGCTCCGATAGATTGCTATTTTCTTTCGGACTTTTGCAACAACATTCCCTGCTATGAACTTGGCATAAACCTTGGTTTCAGAGACAATGCGGGCAGAAACACTCTCCAATTCCAAGTTGCAAACTCTCCTTTTACCTCTTCGTCGCTCGGAAGTCTGTATTCTTACAACCTTTTGTGGAACGGCGACTTCAATTGGTTCAAAACGATTTACTCTCTCAATATGATAGAGCAGCGAAAAGGCGACTTTATCAACTATATCGCCTTGGGAAACCAATTCTCTTTTGATTGCTTTGTGTTGGAGTTAGATTACATCAACCGCTATCACGAAAAGCAGGAGGGCTTTTTTGATGATTTTTCATTGATTGCCAACCTCAAAGCCTCAATCGGCGACAAATGGAGAGTGTTCGTCAAGGGAGGATATGACATGAACAAGGCTCAAAGTCCTGTTCCCTCAAACAATTTTTACCCTTGGGACTATTGCGTAAGCCCGGGAACAGAATACGGATTTTATGGTGCAGGTTGCGAGTTCTTCCCTTTGAGAGGAAAGAACGATGTGAGGCTTCATGCCTACCTTTACTCAAACAACCAAACGCCTTCAAAGCTCTATTTCAACATGGGACTGACTTGGAAAATGCAAGCGATAAACAGATAGAACAAAACGACAAACAAATATGAAATTCAAACAATTAAGTTTTTTGACACGAAGAAGCATCGAAGCCTTGTGCTTCCTTGTTGTCTTCTTTGCCATATTCGGCTATTTGGCTCACAGAATGGGATTGGCAAATATGCTCAACACCATAATGAAAACGGCATACGACCTTTTGATGAACACCGTTTTCTACCTCATGGCGATAACCGTGCTTTCGGGAGCGCTAAGTAAGCTGCTCACAGAGTTCGGAGTGGTGAGATTGTTGGAGCAGATATTGCGTCCTTTGATGAAACCGCTGTTCAACCTTCCCGGAGTGGCAGCTTTGGGCGGCGTCTTGACCTTCCTTTCCGACAATCCTGCAATCATAAGTTTGGCAAACGACAAAAATTTCAGCCAATACTTCAAGAAATACCAGCTTGTGTCGCTCACCAACTTCGGAACGGCATTCGGAATGGGCTTGATAGTGATAGTTTTCATGACAGGCTTGGGTTATGGCTCAGGAGCTTTGATAGGACTTATCGGAGCGGTGGGCGGTTGTATTGTTTCGACTCGTCTGATGCAGCGTTTTACAATAAAGGCTTACCCCGAAATGAAAGAAGCTGTGAATGCCGAAGGAAATGAAGAGAACATTTCTTTCAAGAGTGAAGGCAACATATTCATGAGGATTTTGAATTCGGTGTTGGACGGAGGCAAAAGCGGAGTATCAATCGGCGTTGCAATCATTCCGGGAGTGCTTGTGATTTCGACTTTCGTCATGATGCTCACTTTCGGGACCTCAAAAAGCGGAGAATATACGGGAGCAGCATACGAAGGTGTGGCTTTGTTGCCATATCTTGCAAACAAAATCAGCATAGTCTTTGAATGGTTGTTCGGATTTACTCATGCCGAATTGGTGTCTTTCCCAATCACATCGCTCGGAGCCGTGGGTGCTGCCTTGAGTCTTATTCCAAAGTTTGCAGCCGAAGGATTTATAGACGGAAATGCAATAGCTGTTTGTACCGCAATGGGAATGTGTTGGAGCGGATTTCTCTCTACACACACCGCAATGTTGGATTCGTTGGGATACAGAAAGCTCATTTCAAAAGCCATTCTCGCCCACACAATCGGAGGATTTGTTGCAGGAATTGTAGCACACTGGGCTTTCGTCCTTATCAGCCTCATCTGATGCACCAAAAACCCTTTTGAACAAAAAGAAATCGGAGAACCAATAACCAACATTTGAACACAAGACACAAAAGCGGCGATTTGCAAGCTCAAATTGCCGCTTTTTTGATTTGACAAAAGACAAAACACCACAGCAAATGTCCGAAAAATGGGAGATATATGCCGATTGGAATCCGTGGCACGGCTGTACGAAAATCAGCCCGGGCTGTTTGCACTGCTATGTCTATCGACAAGACAGCATGTACGGCACACAGACAGCTTCAAACATCGCCCGCAAAACGGCAGCCTTCAATCTGCCGATAAAACGCAAGAGAGACAAATCGTGGAAAATCGAAAGCGGAAAAATAGTCTTCACCTGCTTCACCTCAGACTTCCTTCTGCAAGACGCCGACCCTTGGAGAAAAGAGTGTTGGCAGATGATACGCCAAAGAAACGACCTGTGGTTTTACTTCTTTACCAAACGCATCGACCGTTTCATGCAGTGCATTCCCGACGATTGGAACGAAGGATACGACAATGTGCTTGTGGGCTGCACAGTCGAAAATCAACAAATGGCAGACTACCGACTTCCGATATTCAAAGCCCTTCCCATAAAACACAAAAGCATAATCGCCTCACCCCTTCTCGAACATATCGACATAAGAGCCTACATCGACAGCGACATTGAGGAAGTTGCCACAGGAGGAGAGAGCGGATTGCAGGCAAGAGTGTGCAATTACGACTGGATTCTCGACCTGAGAGAACAATGTGTGGCAGCAAACGTACCATTCAGATTTCACCAAACCGGAGCAAGACTGCTCAAAGACGGCAAACTCTACCGCATTCCTCGCCGCTATCAGCTCTCTCAGGCACACAAAGCCAATATCGACTACCGCATCGGCAAATTTTTTGTTCCCGAAACCGCCAAATATCAATGGGAAGAAAGCGACTACCGAAGCCCAAACGACAAGGCGACAATTTAACCTCGCCAAACAAGCAGCATAAAACGCTGATTATCTTTGACAAAACGCCTTTCCGCCATTTGGTAATAGTATTACCAAAAATTTTTCGGTTTGGTAATCCAATTACCACGCCGTGGTAATGGTATTTTTTCGGCGTGGTAATGGTATTACCATGGGAAGGTAATGGTATTACCATAAGGCTGGTAATACTATTACCAACAAAAAAATTTTTTGGTAATCCTATTTCGCTGTGTAACAATCAAGAAGATAAAAACCAAAATGCCAATTTGGAAAATGAAACGCCGATCTATTCTGACAAAACGCCCTTTCAGAAAAATAAAACGGCGTTTCGCAATGAGCGAAACGCCGTTTTACAGAAGGATTTCGGAAACTATGGCTTTGTATTCGGGGGTGTATTCGCCGTTGCAAGTGCGAATGGTGAGGGTTGCTTCTTCTCGGCGGACGGCTTTCGGGCTGTATATATTGACTACTCTTATTATCGGTCTGTCTTCTTTGGGGAAGATTTTGACTTGTCTTGATATGTGTATGTTCTTGCGGGCAAAGAGCTGTTCGGTTTCTTTGCTTTGGACTTCGGGGAGTATGATTGCTATTTGGGCTTCGGGGGTTATGATGCGTGAAATGCCCTCCACAAGCTCGCCAAAGGGGAGCTTGTCGTTGTGTCGTGCAAGGTTACGGCTTGCCTTGGGGGCTTTGAGGCTATCGACAAAGTAGGGCGGATTGCTGACAACAAGGTCAAAGCGACCGATGTGGTCTTTGTTTGCCGCAAAGTCTTGGAGGCTTGTCTCGATTGCCTGCATTCGGTCGGCAAAGGGGCTTGATGCAAAGTTATTTCGTGCTTGTGCCATACTCGGAGTGTCGATGTCGATTGCGGTTACCGTGGCTTGCGGGTTGAATTGGGCTGCCAATAGTGCCACAACTCCACACCCTGTGCCTATGTCGAGTATATGTCTTGCCCGATTGCGAGGCATGAGTGATGAGAGAAGGACTGCATCGGTGCCGACTTTCATTGATGAAAGGCTGTGGTCGAGTGAGAATTGCTTAAACGAAAATTCCATGTCTGCTTTTACAAAAAAGAGTTGTCCGCTTGCTGCGAACAACTCTCATATTTGTCGGTGTCAATACTCTTAGTAAGTATCTTTTACTCTTCGAGATGCAGCATACATTATTCTCAACGCACCTGCTTTTCTCAATTCTTGTTTTACGTCGGTTACGTCTCCCATTTTCACTTCCTTGTCGCACTTGATTGTGGTTGTGAGGAAGGGTTTGTCTTCTTCGCTTCTTGCAGCTCTTTCTGCTTCAACGAAAGAGACAATGTCGTTCAACTCTCCGAATTGGTCGTTCAACTGAAAACGTGTTGCCGAACCGTATTTGCGTTCTTCAATCGGTGTTCCGATGTAGATGTAACTTACAAGCGACTTCTTTTCCAACTTTTGGATTTCGGAGGCTTGAGGTACATTTACTTTGACCATGAGAGAGCTTTCTCTCATTGTGGTAATCACCATGAAGAAGAACAACAACATAAAGATAATGTCGGACATCGAACCCATGTTCATCTCAGGTAACGAGCCTGAATTCTTTTGCTTAAATTTTGCCATTACTTGTTACCTCCTATGTTTTTAGGTTCTGCTTCCGAAATAGCAATCGGAATTGCTTTGTCTATTGCTTCTCTTTGTGCTTCGCTGCAATCGACGTATGCTTTTCCAAATTTTGTTTTTGCCATTTCGTCTCTCAATTCATTGACTGCTGCCGTAAGCTCATTTTGTACCATAAGATACATTTCGTATGAGGTTCCACGGTCATTTTGCAATGAGATTACTCCCTTCGATACCTCAACCGTTCCCAACAAAGGAATGTCCTTTGTCATCTTTTCGGGAAGATTGTCTAAGTTGTTGGGGTTTGAAAGAAATTCTTTTGCTCTTTCTTTCAACAAGTTAATCTCTCCCAACTCTCCGTTGAAAAGGAGCTGGTCGTCTTTGTTCACCAAAACAACAAAAGTGTTCCTTCGGTGAATGTCAGGCGGCTTGACGTTCGGATCCGATGGCGGCGGAAGTCGTCTTTGTATTCCCATGTCCGTGTTGATTGAAGATGTCAACAAGAAAAAGGTCAGCAACAAAAACGAAATGTCCGACATGGACGAACTGTTAAGTGCCGGTAATTTCTTCTTTCCTCTTGCCATTTTACTTCAATTTTTTTGCTATTTCCGCATATACAGCAGCCAAAATTACGCCTGCAAACAATACATACACGGTGTACATGCACGCTCCGATAAGTTTGGAACTTGAATAGTCCGAACCGGTCTTTTCAAATACTTCTTTAGGAATATCTGTTCCCGAAGACAATAGATAAGACACTACGAACACAATAACCAATGCTCCCACGCCTATCAAGATACCCATTTGTTTCTTTGGGTCTTCTATCAAACCTTTTATGATTTGTGTTAGTGCAAATCCCAATGCTGCCACTATGCTTGCTCCAAACAATACCATGACACTCCAATACGCTATGTTCCAAAACATCATGGCTGTCGATTGTTCTTCAATAGGCATTGCCTTGTCAAATGAGATTGCATAGCCGACTGCACATATAGACGCAATAACTCCGATAGCTATTGCTATTATCCAATATATTTTTCTAAAATCTTTTTTCATTTTACCTCCTTGGTTATTACAAAGTATTTACTCTTTGCCTGAACAAACAGGCTTTTGGGTCGTGGTAAATTACTTTTTTCTGTTTTTTACCAAGATGTCCATGAATGTGATTGAAGAGTCTTCCATTGTTGCAACCAATCCTTCTATCTTAGATAGCAAGTAGTTGTAGCAAACTTGAAGAACCAAAGCTGTTATCAAACCGAAGACTGTTGTCAAAAGGGCAACTTTCATACCTCCTGCAACAACGGTTGGAGATATATCACCTGCTTTTTCAATGTCATCGAACGCTTGAACCATACCGATAACTGTTCCCAAGAAACCAAAAGAAGGTGCAATTGCAATAAACAAGGAAATCCAAACCATGTTGCTTTCCAATCTTGCCATTTGAACTCCGCCGTATGAGGTCAAAGCCTTTTCAACATCTTCCAAACCGTTGTCCAATCTATCCAATCCTTGGTAGAAGATTGAGGCAACAGGTCCTCTTGTGTTGCGACATACGTCTTTTGCTCCTTCGACATCGCCTGCCACAATGCGTTCTTCAACTTTCTTCAAAAGCTTGTCTGCATTTGTGGTTGCAAGGTTTAGATAAAGGATTCTTTCAATAACCAATGCCAAACCCAAAATCAAACAAACCAATACCGGAGTCATCCAACCAACACCACCTTCGATGTATTTTTTCTTGAGGGCTTGGTGGAATGAAACTTCTTCTGCCGGAGCTGCAACTTCCTCAGCCTCTGCTGCCGGTTGTTGTTCAACTGCAGATTCTGTGGCAGAAACACTTGTCGTTTCAGTTTCTGCATCTTTTTGATTTTGTGCAAAAACTGCATTTGATAAACCTAACGTCAATAACATAACCATTGACAAATAAGCACATACTTTTTTCATCGCGTTTTTTGTTGTTTTATTATTACTTAAATTGAACTTCTTTTCTCCTCCATAGGATTTTGCAAATTTACAATCTTATTTTTGAAATACAATCTTTATCGGCGAAAAAATCGCCAAAATGGCGTTTTTTTGTCTTTCACTCTTCTTGAACTGATTGATTTTCATTGCTTTTTATTGAAACAAGGACTTTGTCTATTCTTGTCGAATCCATATCTACTATCTCAAATACGAACTTATCCCATTCGATTTTCTCGCCTTCTTTTGGTATGACACCGATTTTTGAAAACAGCAGACCGCTTATGGTGTTGTAATTGTTGTCTTGATAAACATCTTCCATATCAAAATGGCTCAAAAAGTCGTAAAACGAATACTGTCCGCCTATAAGGAAAGTACCGTCTGCTCTTTCCATAAATTCGTCTTCGTCATCTTCTGTCTCAAACTCCGAAGAGTTGCCGACAAGCGACTCCAAAATATCATTCATCGTAACCATTCCTTCAACCATTCCAAACTCGTCTATTATCAATGCGTAATGTATTTTGTTCTCTTTGAAAGTCTCCAAAGCATCATAAACACTTACGCTTTCGTGGAGGTATTGCGGTTGTCTCATTATGTCTTTTATGGTCTTGTTGTTGTCTGTATTTTTGAACAAATCTTTGAGATAGACCACTCCAACAATCTTATCGAGAGTTTTGTCTGCCACCGGATATATATAATGTATCTTTCTGGCAAGTTTTTCTTTGATTGAAGAGAGTACATCATCAACATCGAGCCACTCAAACTCTGTTCGGTGTGTCATAAGCGACGAAATGTCTCTGTCTCCCAACGAAAAGACTCTATCAACTATGTCTTGCTCAACTTCTTGTATCTCTCCGCCTTCGGTACTGTCGTTTATCATCGACTTGATTTCTTCTTCGGTAACGGTGTTGTTGTGTTTCTTTATTCCGAATATTGAAGTCAGTGCCTGAGTAGAAACAGACAGCAACCACACAAAGGGATAGAACAGCTTGGTAAGCAAGTTCATCGGTTTGATGATTATACCCGATATTTTCTCAGGACTGTTCATTCCGAGCTTTTTAGGAAACAATTCTCCAAGCACAAGAGTAACGTAGGTGATTACAAGTATTATGACCACTCTTGCGATTGCTTCGGCAGAGTAAGGGTCAATCCCAAATCTCTCAATAAAATTCCCCAATGGTTCTCTGAGACTTTCGCCCGAATACATACCCGTAATCAAACCGACGGCTGTGATTGCAATCTGAACGGTCGAAAGAAAGTTGTCGGGATTTTCCGCAACATTCAAAATTTGTCGTGCTGTCTTGTTTCCTTTCTTCGCCTGAGCGTCAAGTTTCGACTTTCGAGACGAAACAACCGATATTTCGGACATTGAAAACAATCCATTGACAAGTATGAGTGCCAATATTATCAGTAATTCCACTTCGATTAGTTATTTTTTTCTGTCGAAAGGTCGTTTTGAGTTTGCTCTGCCACGACCTCGGACGACTTTTTGTCATTCACAAACAAGGTAATCAACAAAACGATAACTCCCATTGTTATCGCAATGTCGGAAATATTGAAGATAGCATTGAAGAATCTGAAATGTGTTCCTCCCCATATAGGCAGCCAATCGGGCAGAACAGTGTCGATAAGAGGGAAATAGAACATATCCACAACCTTACCCAAACCAAGCGGAGCATAACCTCCCTCAGGCGGAAAAGCCTGAGCCAAAGAGAAGAAGGTACTCTCTGAAAATATCAGTCCATAGAACAGAGAGTCCAATATGTTTCCCACAGCTCCTGCAAAGATAAGAGTAAAACTATATATGGTAAGCGTGCGAGCTTTGCTCTTTATCAACTTCACAAGGTACCAACCAATCAAACAAGATGCCACAATCCTGAAACCGGTCAGCAGATACTTGCCCACTTCTCCCCCAAAGGACATTCCGAACGCCATTCCCTCGTTCTCGATAAAGTGCAACTTGCACCAATCTCCCAAAAGAGAAACCTCTTCACCCAATGTAAAGTTCAGTTTCACCCATATTTTTAGAATTTGGTCCGCAAGGAGAATTGCAATAACCAAGACAAATGGTTTTTTCAGCTCTTTCACTTTTTGTGTTGGTTTAGTTTTGCCTCAACGCTCAAAGTTGCATGGGGAACAAGGCGAAGTCTTTCTTTGGGAATAAGTTTGCCGGTAACCCTGCACACTCCGTAGGTTTTGTTTTCAATCCTGATTAGAGCCGACTCCAAGTCTTTTATGAATTTCTGCTGACGAGCGGCCATGTTTGCATTATATTCTTTGCTGCTGACGCTGCTTCCCTCTTCAAGGATTTTGAATGTGGGAGCTGTATCGCTGATGTCGTTGGAATCGTTGGCAAATGCCTCGGTAAGCGTGGCTAAGTTTTCTTTTGCCCTTGCCAATTTTTCAAGAATGATTTCCTTGAACTCTTGCAATTCTTCATCAGAATATCTCACCCGTTTGTCTTCCATTTTTGATTTATTTTTTAGTTTATTGTTGTCTGTTTTCGCAATTTTGACTTCATTCATTCAACAATCAAGGAACAACAGCCGACATGAAACGACATATCTGCCATTGTTCCTTTTGCTTATACCTATTTATTATATAGACATTATCTCTTTCTCTTTTGAAGAGGTAACCTCATCGGCTTTTTTGATAAACTTATCGGTAATATCCTGCATTTCTTTCTCCAAAGACTTCACCTCATCTTCGGGAATTCCGCTGTCTTTCAACTTCTTTATCTTTTCCAAAATATTACGACGAACGTTTCTTATGCTCACCTTGGCATTTTCAGCCTCAGCCTTTGCCTTTTTGCAAAGTTCTTTTCTTCTTTCTTCGGTTACGGGAGGCAAAACAATTCTCACCACATCAGCTTCAACCTTTGGCACAAAACCCAAGTTGGCAGCCTGAATGGCCTTTCCTATTGCACCCAAAAGGTTCTTGTCCCATGGTTGCACAACTATTTGTTTCGCATCGGGAGTATTGATGTTTCCAACCTGATCTATCGGAGTCATCGTTCCATAATAATCCACCTTAACTCCGCCCAACATTGCAGGCGAAGCCTTTCCTGCACGCAACTTACCCAATTCTTTGTCCAAGTGTTGAACGGCATCGCTCATCAAACTGTCCGCTTCGGACAACATCTTTTTTGCATCTTCATTCATAGCAAGTAATTATTTTATCTTTTCTTGTTATTATTTGGTTTCACAGTTTCAAAAACAAGCAAGCCGATTTTGCAAAATGTACTTTGAGACACCGGCAAAATAAAACGGCGTTTCAATCTGTCAAAACGCCGTTTTATTTTGCCAAAACGCCGTTTTATTTTTCTCAAACGCCAAGTTAGATTTCCAAGTCTGCAAAGAGCAACTTTCTTGCAAAGATTTGGCAATTTACGACCAACAATCAACATTGTTTCAGCTTGTTATTTTTTGGTCCTACTGCCTGTTTCGCCCTGCAAAGATACGTATTATAACGTGAAAAACTAACAAAAAGTACCTTTTTTGAGCGTTATTTAGTAAGAAATGAGTAATTTTGGGCATTGAAAAGAAATACTTATGGTACGAAAACAAATTCCAAACTGCATAACCTTGGCAAATCTGCTCTGCGGAGTGCTTTCGGTATATTATTTGTTTGAGGGCATGGCTCCTCTTGCCGCTCTGCTGATAGTAACAGGGGCAATCTTTGACTTTTTTGACGGATTTGCTGCCCGTCTTTTGGGAGTGTCTTCACCAATAGGAAAAGAATTAGATTCGCTTGCCGATGTGGTAACATTCGGACTTGCACCCTCTTTGATAATGGTCAAATCTCTCGAAACAACTCTGCCCGACACTCTTTCGGCAAAAGCAATCTCGCTTCTGCCTCTTTTCATGGTTTTGATGTCTGCCTATCGCCTTGCAAAGTTTAACACAGACGAAAGACAGACAACAAGTTTTATAGGACTGCCAACACCTGCCAATGCAATGCTTTGGCTTTCCGTTCCCCTTATAGACCGACTTGCCTTTTCAAAAACTCACTTGTGGGGATTTTATGACGAAAGGATTTACTCGGCAATAGCAAACTTTTTGACCAATCCGTGGTTTATCTGCATCGGCTCGGTCATAATGGGCATTCTTTTGGTGAGCGAACTGCCGATGTTCTCGCTCAAATTCAAGAACTTTTCGTGGCACGACAACAAAATCAAGTTCAGCTTCCTGCTGATAAGCATTGTGTTGCTCTTTGTGCTGAATTGTTTTGCCATACCGTTCATTATTTTGACATATATCGCAATATCAATAATCACAAACATAGTTAAGAAATGAAATTCAACGTAGAGATTGACGTAATGCCGTTGAAGGCATTGTTGGACCCTCAGGGTAAAGCTGTAACATCAAGCATGAAAAACATAGGATTGGGAGTTATCAGCAACGTACGCATAGGCAAGCACATAACCCTTGAAATTGAAGCTGCCGACCAAAGCGAAGCAGAGGCAAAAGTAGAAAAGGCTTGCAAGGAACTTCTTCACAATCCTATAATGGAGAGTTATACCTTTACAATAAAGCAGGCATAGGAAAAATGTTTGACGTTTCGTCCGTTGCCATAGAAGATTTTGACTATCCGTTGCCCGAAGAGAAGATTGCAAAGTATCCTTTGTTGCAGCGAGACAAGGCAAAGTTGTTGTATTTTGGCGAGAATGGTTTGCCAAAAGACTATTTATTTTGCGAACTGCCCGAGTTGTTGAGTAAAGATACCCTCTTGATACTCAACGACACCAAGGTGGTGTATGCTCGTCTGTTTTTCCAAAAAGAAAGCGGCTCGACAATCGAGATTTTCTGCCTCGAACCCATAGAGCCTTGCGAAATGCAGCTTGCCTTTGCCCAAAAGCATAAGTGCAAATGGAAGTGTCTTGTTGGCAACAACAAGAAGTGGAAAAACGGAAAGCTGAGCAAACACGCTCAAATCAACAATCAGGACATCACTCTCTCGGTTGAAAGAGTGGAACAGAAAGAAGAGTGTTGGATTGTGGAATTTGAGTGGAACGGCAACAAGAGTTTTGCAGAAATTTTGCAGACTATGGGAGTTGTTCCGCTGCCTCCCTACATCAAGCGGCAGGCAGAAGAGACCGACAAGAGCGAATACCAAACCATTTATGCAGACCAAGATGGTTCGGTGGCAGCTCCGACGGCAGGGCTTCACTTTTCGGACGAGACATTCGCCCGTCTGAAAGAAAAAGGTATCCGATATGACTTTGTAACTCTTCACGTGGGAGCAGGCACTTTCAAACCCGTAAGCACCAAAACCATAGGAGAACACAGCATGCACACCGAAAAAGTGTGTGTAAGCAAAGAAACGATTGCCGACTTGATTAACTATTGCGACAAAAAGATAGTATGCGTCGGCACAACTTCGGTAAGGACAATCGAAAGTCTCTATTGGCACGGCGTGAGGCTGCTCAACTCCGACGGAGCGTACAAAGACATGGACGTAAAGCAGTGGGAACCCTACCAAAAAGAGGTTTGCGTTTCCCGCTCCGAGGCATTGAAAGCAATACTTCAAAGCATGGAACAAAGCAATCGGGAAGAACTGCAAGGACAAACAAGCATCATCATTGCACCTTCCTATCGCTACCGAATAACAGACGGCATGGTTACCAACTTTCACCAACCCAAAAGCACGCTTCTGCTTTTGGTCGATGCAATGATTGGAAACAAATGGAAGAAAGCCTACGCTCACGCATTGGAAAACGACTATCGTTTTCTCTCATACGGAGATGCCTGTCTGTTTTTCAAAGAAGAAAAATCATAATTAAGTTACACAAAAAATCAAACGCCGTTTTGACAAAACCAAACGCCGTTTCAGTGAAATAAAACGGCGTTTTGGCAAGATAAAACGCCGAGTTGATAAACAAAAACAATAAAACAATGAAATTCAAGAGAATATTGCTCAAATTGAGCGGCGAATCTCTCATGGGAGAGCAAGATTACGGCATCAGCCCCGCAATGCTCGCTCAATATGCCAAAGAGATAAAAGCGGCAAAGGACAAAGGAGCCGAAATTGCAATCGTAATAGGAGGCGGAAACATCTTCCGAGGCTTGCAGGGAGCGGCAAAAGGAATGGACAGAGTGCAAGGCGACTATATGGGAATGCTTGCCACTGTAATAAATTCAATGGCTCTTCAAGCAGAGCTTGAAAAGCAGGGAGTGAAAACCGAATTGCTCGGAGGCTTGGCAATAGAGCCTATTTGCAAAGAAAGTTCCGGCAAGAGAATACAGCAAGCCTTGGCAGAGAATAAGGTAGTCCTCATAGGTGGAGGCACAGGCAATCCGTACTTTACTACAGATACTGCATCGAGCCTCAGAGCCATAGAAATGAAAGCCGATGTCATTCTCAAAGGAACGAGAGTTGACGGAATTTATACCTCAGATCCCGAAAAGGATCCTTCGGCAACCAAGTACAGCACCCTCACCTACGAGGAGGCATTGAGCAAACAATTAAAGATCATGGACCTTACCGCATTTGCTCTCTGCCAAGAGAACAATATGCCGATATATGTTTTCGACATGAACACCGAAGGCAACCTCCAAAAGGTCGTTGGAGGAGAACACATCGGCACTTTGGTTTCAAAAACAGAGTGAACGACAAATCAGAAAACCAAATAAATAAGTAAATAACAACAAAAACAGAAAAGAAAATGAGTACAAGACAAAAAATTGCTGCCTTTTTGGTAGCTCTCATGAGCGTCGGCACATCATTTGCCTGCACCAACTTTCTTATAACAAAGGGTGCATCGAAAGACGGCTCGACAATGATTACCTATGCAGCCGATTCCCACACCTTGTATGGAGAATTGTATTACAATCGTGCCGCACAATATCCTGCAGGTACTATGTTGCAAGTGATAGACTGGGATTCGGGTAAACCTCTTATCAAAATTCCGCAAGTTGCAAACACATATACAACGGTTGGAAACATGAATCAGTGGGGTCTTACCATAGCCGAAACAACCTATGGGGGAAGAGACGAACTTGTAGATACCACAGGAGGAATTGATTACGGCAGTTTGATTTACCTTACTTTGCAAAGAGCAAAGAATGCAAGGGAAGCGATAAAGCAAATGGCAGAGTTTATGGAAACATACGGCTATTACTCCTCGGGAGAGAGCTTCTCGATTTCCGATGGTGAAGAAGTGTGGATTATGGAAGTCATCGGAAAGGGCGCACCTGTCTATACAAAGAAAGGAAAAGTCGATAAGCGTTGGACAAAGGGTGCAGTATGGGTTGCAATGAGAGTTCCGGACGGATATATCAGCGGCCACGCAAACCACGCCCGCATAACAACCTTCCCTCAAGAAGTAAAAGGAAGCTACAAATCCATCTCATCAAAGAAACTCAAAGAAATATTCCGTCCCGAAGTCGAAGTGGTATATTCTCACGACGTAATCAGCTTTGCGCGCTTGAAAGGATATTATAACGGTGAAGACAAAGACTTCTCTTTCAGCGACACCTATGCACCATTGGACTTTTCGGGAGCAAGAGGTTGCGAAGCAAGAGTATATGCTGCCTTTTTGCGTTGCAACAAGTCCATGATAGAATACGAAGACTACGCTATGGGCCACAATCTCACCCACAGAATGCCGCTATGGATTAAACCGGAACAAAAACTTGGCGTAAAAGACGTAATGGAACTCATGAGAGACCACTACGAAGGCACTCCTATGGACATGACAAAGGACTTGGGTGCAGGACCTTTTGCTTGCCCTTATCGTTGGAGACCAATGGGATTTAGCGTCAATGGAAAGGAATATGTACATGAAAGAGCTACTTCTACACAACAAACAGGCTTTTCTTTCGTAGGTCAAACCCGTTCTTGGATGCCTGAGGGAACAAAAGGTATCTTGTGGTTTGGTGTCGATGATACTTACTCTACGGTTTATGTTCCTATGTACTGCTCGATTGCAAAGGTGCCTCACTGCTTTGAAGAGGGCAACGGAAACATGACAACCTACTCCGAATCATCTGCTTTCTGGTTATTCAACCTTGTAACCAACATGGCATACTCTCGTTACTCAGATATGATTCAAGACATAAGAAAACAACAAAACAAATTGGAACTTGGCTTCATTGACGAGGTAGCTCAGGTCGATAGACGCCTCAAATCGGAAAGCGACCCTGCAAAACGCATCGAGATAATGACACAATTCTCTACCGCAAAGGCAGAACAAACCATGATGACTTGGAAGAAGTTGAGCCAATACTTGTTGGTAAAATACATTGACGGCAATGTGAAGAAAGAAAAAGACGGCAAATTTGAAGAAAGCCCTTACAGAAAAGGTCAATGCGTCTTCCCTGAACAACCAAAGTACCCTGAAAAATGGTACAAAATGATTGTTGATGACAACGGAAAGGTATTGGAAGTGCCTAAAAGCAAGTAATCTTCCGAGATAATTTCGATTGAAAAACAAGCCATCAAAAAGTGGCAAAAACAAAACGGCGAATCAGCAAAATGACTCGCCGTTTTATTTTGCCAAAACGCCATTTCAGTCGGACAAAACGGCGTTTTGTTTTTCTAATCTACCGTCTTTTTGAATTTGAACTTAGGCTCTTGTTTGTTTATCAGACGTTTGATGTTTTTGCGGTGCGTCCATATTATGAAAAGTGCAACTATGATTGAGAAACACAGCTTGATTGTGTTCACATCATAGTGCAACCATATACTGCAAGTGGCATAAAAAATCGGGAAACTGACTGCCGCACTCATCGAAGAGGCGGAAATGTAGTGTGTAATGATAAACACCACCACAAAGACGGCAAGCACAAGCGGTATTATCTCATGAAATAATCCTATTACCACTCCGAGCATTGTCGCAACGCCTTTTCCTCCTTTGAAGTGTGCAAAAACAGGCAGTGCATGACCGATAACGGCAAACAATCCCACCACAAGCTGGTAGTAAATCAAATAGTCTTGATTTATTTCTGTCAAACTGCTACCGAAAAACTTGGCAAAATAGACCGCTAACCAGCCTTTGAAGACATCAATAGCCAAAACGAACAATCCGGGAAGCAGTCCCAATACTCTGATTGTGTTCGTCGTGCCTGCGTTTTTGCTACCTTTTTCTCTTACATCTATGCCATAGAATGATTTTCCAATCCATACTGCCGACGGAATGGAGCCGAGCAGATATGCAACCGCAAGTCCCATGGTCAAAGCGGTTGCCAATGGTAAGTCGTTTAGTGTCATGTTTCTTTATTCCTCCGTATTTTCTTGTTCGTCTGTTTGTTCTTCGTATTGGTCTCCAAGTTCGAGATTTCTGATAAAGTTACGTTTTTCGGCAGGTGTTGCCAATCGATAGGTGTAAACCTTGCCCGACTTGGTTTCACTCTCTCTTTCTTTTCGCGGAGTGTCGTTTATTATTGAGTTAAAGGTCTCGTTGGACGAAAGAACGCTCATTGCAGCTCCGTTATATGTGAAGAAATACCAATGATCGGGGTTTGCCTCTATGTAAAGCCTTATCTCGGTTGTCAGAGATGTCTTTATGAGTTGTATTTTGGTCTTTATCGTCTTGTTGATTTGATAATTGCCCACATAACCAAGCTGAGCCATGCCTGTACCTACATAACTTCTGCGAACGGGGTCCCACGATAGTTTGATGTTTGGAAAGAACAGAGTGTTGGCAATCTCTTTCGGTATGCTTTTCCACTCACCTGTTACAAGCAAGTCTTCATACCAGTCGTTGCCTTTCTCTTCTCCATATATGTAAGTAAGGTATTGTTTGTATGCAGAGCTTTCCAACTCTATCGGACTGAGGTTAAGGTCTTCGTAAAGCTCAACTCCCATAAGGTCGAGGGCTTGTTGTGAGAACGGAAACTTAATCGCAAGGCTCATATTCAGACTTGCCTCGTTGTTTTTATCGACAGAGATTGTTCCATAGTTGTTCATCTGTACCGCAGCGTCGATTGGCAAGCCCATTTTGATGTTTCCCTCTCCTTTGATGTCGCAAGAAGTCTTGCCAAAGGTCAAATAACTTCCGAAGGTCGAGAAGTCTTCAATCTTTTCTTTCGATGCAATGATGTAACGTTTCTTGTTTTTGTCATAAGTCAAAAATCCTTTTGCCGACATCATCACATTGTCGCCCTCAATGTCGGAAGTAAGGAAGGCGATTTTTGGTTCCATGTTGTCAGGATTGAAAAGCGCCGATGCTGTTATGCGGTTATTTTCAACATCGACGGGAGCTTCCGAAATCGGAATGGAGATTGAGTTCGGATTTATTTGAGCGGCAAACTTTATCCACGCATTTTGGTTGTCGTAACAGTCGGTTGCTATCTGTACTCCGCCCTCAAAGTGAAAGTTTGTGTCCTTTGCCTCCACCCTTACCTTGCCAAAGAAGTTGAAAGCACTGCTTAGAGCCAAGGGATTGTCTTTTTCAATCTCGCCCTTGCCGACAGAGTGTCCCCCGAGAGGGTTCAGCTCACTGATAAACAAGGAATGCTTCTTGTTATTCTCATCAACATAGTCTATGTAGCCGTTTGCAGAGTATATTTGGGCAGATGCAACATGTATTCTTGCGTTGTAATATTCGTGAAGTTTGTTTTCCACATCCACAAGCAGCCTTGCATCTTCCAAAGTGTCCATTTGAGCTCCGGGATATATGGTGAGAGTTCCGTCTTGCGGCCTTACGGCAATGTCGGCACACCTTAGCAAATACACATCGTTCGCCATGAGTTTGTTTTTCGTCAAATCCAATACCGCATCGGGCGAGTTGAAGTACAATCCTCCCTGATTGGGGTGAACAGAAACGAATTTGGCTCCCGGTTGTTCCAAATCGACAAGCGTAGAGAGAGACTTGGTTGCAAAATCTCCCGCTTTCGGACTTTGACTATCCAAAAGGGTAAGCAGTTTGCTCTCCATATTCCAATCAAACTTATCGACATAGCAACTATATTGCAAGAATGGCAAGTCTGTCTTGCTCACTCCTTCGTTTGAAGTAAACTCTCCGCTCTTGGTTGCGAAGCTCACCTTGGCTTTGACGTTGTCTGCCTTGAAAGCAACGCTGTTTCCGTCCAAGGCATTGAGAACAAAGTTTGCCGTATCGGCAGTATAGTAATCTGTATTGAACTTCGATTTCTCGCTTTGCACAATCATTTCTTCGCTCTTGGTGCTTCCGTTGCCTGTCAGACCGTCCGGACTTACAACAAGGCTGCCCGAGTGATATGCCTTGCCGTCATACATATTGAAAGGCTCGGCTTTTTGTTCCACAAGCATATAATCGGCTTTCGGATACCAATGTTCGGAAGTTTTTGTAACCTCAACCTTGGCAAAAGCGGCCGATTTGCCCATCGCTCCCTTTGAAAAACAGTTGAATTTGTCCGTTATGCAAAACGCAGAGTCGGGATGAAAAGTGAACATCTTTGAATGGCTTCGAGAAGCCACATAATCCAAATAGCCGGTTCCCAAAAGACCGTTGCAACTCAGGTCTATGCTATTGTAATACTGTCCTTTGCCTCCGTAAGCAGCCAAACCTGTCGAAGGAGTCTGTATCTTAAATCCCAAAGAGTAGTCTTTCATTATGACCAAAGGCTCATGTATTGGCTCAAATATGCCTGCCGAAACAAGAACTCCCGAAAACCTTACGCTGTCTGTCTTGAAACTGAACAAGTTTTTGACTTGAAACGAATCCAACTTGTAGTAAAAACTCTCTCTGTCATAGACTCCGTTTTGTATCTTGGGAGAATCATAATACACATAGCTGTTTCCCGAAGAGGTCATGACGGGATAGCCCTCTATCTTTTTGAGACTGCTCTTGTTATCAGGTTCGTCAATCAACATATTGCAGTTCAGGTGTTGTATAGGGGTCTGCAACATCACCAACTTGGTCGAATCGTCAAACATAGGCACATAAAAATTCAAGCTGTCGATGTTCGGAAGTTCCAAAGAGAAGTTTTCGTAAGAGAATTTGCAGTCTTTACCGCTCATCTTGAAACGTCCCGCCATCACATCGCCGTCAAACTCAAAACTTCTGTTCTTTTGCATTCGTATTTTTCCGTTGTGAGGACGTATAACGACGTTGTGAGTGTCGCTCAAGGTAAATCTCTCAATTCCGTTCATTCTCAATTCCATGTCAAGAACGTTCATTTCGGCATTGGGTTCTCCCTTGGCTGCTGAAACAAAGCGAAGTGCGTCGTAGTCTTTTCGTTTGCGATTTGCCGAAATGTAGTCATAGAGTTTTGGTTTGACGATTGCCGTTTCGCGATAGCTCTCATATATGATAAATCCGTTGAGTGCAAGATTCATAATCATGAGTTTGGCTTGCACAGGGTCAAGTTTTATGAAGTTGGCAAACTGTTTGACCGTAAATTGTTCCTTTCCGGTTTGTTTGACAAAGGCTTGCACTCTGTATAGAGGGTGTTGCTCGTCAATGCCTTGCAGTTTGTTCCACTTGTCTTCCGAATAGTAATTGTTGCTTTCAAATGTTGCAAAAGTTTCTCGGGCAGGTCCTTTGATAGCTGTAAATTCTATCTTGTAATCATCAAGATTGGCATACACCGCCTCGGTGTAAATGTCGATGCAATGGTAAGAATCGACCCACGGAGAGGCAGAAATACCCTCACGATAGTCGTTAAAGAAAAGATTACGGTTGCTCTTGTTAAAGTTCATCTTCGTACTCGGGTGATAGATCGAGTCATTATTAGTATAAATCGTTACTTGGCAGTCCTTGGTTATGATTCCCTCACGGCTGAAAGGGTGTTCAATCGCTCTTGCTCTTATATACAGCTTACCTTCTCGGTAAAACCTCAACTCGGCAGGCACTTTCTCGTCTCCCGTTCCGAGGAATTTGCCTCCCTGTTGGGTAAATCCTCCAACATAATCAACATCGGGATAGAGGTTTTTGATGATTTCTTCTTTTTTGTAGGAATAAAAGCGGGGGTAACTGTCGTCTTTGCCTGCCTTTCCGTCGCTGCAAAGGTCTTCAAACCTGCCTTTGAGCTTGTGAGAGAAAAACTCCTTGTTGGTAAACGAAACACTATCGGCAAAAATCGTCGCTCTGTTGAGTGCAACCGTATATTTGTCCAACTCGACAAAGACATCATCGACCGGAAGTCCCGTCTTTTCCCACGAAACCAAGCCTCCTTCTCCCTCAAAGCTGTTCTCCATGAGGTAAAACCTGCCTTTTGTTCCATATATGGTATTGGAATCGGTAACCGTTCCGTAAGTAAGGTCGGTTTCAGAATTGATTTCGGCATACACACCTCTCACACTATCGTTGCGAAAGACGTATCCGCCCGCATCTCCCATGCTCCAATGAATAGTTTTCGACAAATAGAGATGTCCTCCGTTCAAAAGATTGTAAGTAGATACCACAGCAGCATTGTATATCTTCAAATTGTGTTCGGCAATGTACTCTTGCATTCCTTTGAGCCACTGATTGTAACTCTCGGGACTTTGATTTGAACTTTGGAAAGCAATCTGTGTTTGAATAAACTCAAAAAATCCGCTTCTCGCTCTTGCATTCTTCTTAAACATAAGCTGAGAGAGCTTCACTATGTCCTTGCGATGTTGAACGCTGAAGTTGTTCCACGCCTGCGAATAGTCGTTCAACAAAACTTCATACGTCTTTTTCAAATCGCCTTTGAGGTTCACGTCCGAAAAAACCATTTCGCCAAGCTCCTCCATATAGGTATCGGTATTGCCGCTAAACCCCTTAAATCTCTGAGCTTGAAGATTGTCAATGCACAAAAAACACATCAACAATCCGAAAACACAAATTAACTTTCGCATATTCTCTTATTTTGCTTTTCTAAGTTGCATCACTGCCCAATCGTCTTTTGTTTTGCTCTCTTGCAAAACCAATCCGCAAGCCTTACACTTTGATTCCAAAACAGGAATGTCGGCTTTGTAAAATCCGCTCAACAAAAGGCTTCCGCCTTTGACAATGCTCTTTGAATAAATCTCCATATTGTCCAAAAGAATGTTGCGGTTTATGTTGGCAATAAAGACATCGTACTCTTCCTCCTGCTTCAAAAGACCGGCATCTCCCAAGAAAATATCCACACTCACTTGGTTTCTTGCCACATTTTCCTTCGCATTTTCGGCTGCCCAAGTGTCGTTGTCTATGCCCACACACTTTGTTGCACCCATTTTGGAAGCCAAAATTGCCAACACACCCGTGCCACATCCCATATCCATCAAACGTTTTCCCTCAAGGTTTTCGTGTGAAAGCATCTCTATTATCAGCGATGTTGTTTGATGATGAGCCGTTCCGAAAGACATTTTCGGTTCAATCACAATGTCATACTTCACATCGCTCTCACAAGGATTGAAAGGAGGACGCACAAGACAAAAATCACCAAAGCGAACCGAAGGATAATTCTTCTCCCACTCCGCATTCCAATCCTTTTGTTCTATCTGCTCACTCTCCCACTGCACATCAAGACCCTCAACAAAGGCAAACTCTTCTGCAACTATCGTTTTGAGGTCTTCGGACGAAAAACAATTTTGCGGACAATAAGCCTCAAAACCGTCTTTTGTGTCCGCAAAACTATCATATCCGTAAGCAATCAACGCATCTTTGAAGACATCTGAAATCCACATATCTTCTTCCGTCAGGCTGCCCTTGATGCCAAGACGGATATTGACCTTTATGTAATTCATTTCCTTTTAGAAACTTCTTGCAATTTCGATAAAGTCAGCCGCTTTCAAAGAAGCACCTCCTATCAAACCACCATCGACATCGGTTTGTGCAAACAACTCTCTCGCATTCTTTGCATTGCAACTTCCGCCATAGAGAATTGATACCTCCTGAGCCACATCGTCAGAGTACTTTTCTGCCAACATTGCTCTGATAAAGGCATGTACCTCCTGAGCCTGCTCCTTGGTTGCTGTTTTTCCCGTACCTATTGCCCACACCGGTTCGTAAGCAATCACGGTACGCTTGATTTGCTCACAATCTAAGTGGAACAAACCCTCCGAAACCTGAGAACGGATAAGCTCAAAGTGAGTTCCTGCCTCTCTTTGTTCAAGACTTTCACCAACGCAAACAATAGGATTGATGTCAGCTTCCAACAGTTTGTTTACCTTTTCTGCCACATCTTGATTTGTTTCGTTAAAGTACTTTCTTCTTTCGCTGTGTCCTACGATGCAATAGTCGATATTCATGCTCTGCAACATCTTTGCCGACACTTCACCCGTGAAAGCACCATTATCAAACTTGGATACATTTTGAGCGCCCACAAAAAACTCCACGTCTTCCGAAGCATCGCCCACCAATTCCAAGTAAGGGAAAGGAGGGCAGACAATGACATCCACATCCGTATTGTCAAATTCTCTCAATCCTTCGGCAATATCGTTAATCAACTCGTCTGCCTGAGAGAACAATTCATTCGATTTCCAGTTTCCTGCAACAATGTTTCTTCTCATAATCTTGTATTTTAATGTATTATCGTCAAGTATTCGTTTTATTGAAATGCAAACTTACGAATAAAATCCGAAACGACAAGAAAAGCCGACCAAATTGCGAAGAAATAAAACGCCATTTCAGCAAAATAAAACGGCGATTTATTTCACTGAAACGCCATTTTGTCCGCCTGAAACGCCGTTTTGTTTTTCTTAAAAACAGCAATTATTTAACGCCTTTGCCCTTTCCGTGCGACTATTTCAAGGTATCATTCACTCGGGGCGACGCTTACGCTCTGCCCCGAGCTGAGTTCTTTTTGGCTTTCGGCACGAGGGTTGTGCAAAGAGGCAATAACCTCCTGCCACGCCCTAAAATGGCAAAAGCGTCCCTCGACATAGCTCGAAGAGCAGAAAGTAAACTCCGAAAGGCAAGCTGAACAAAAAGTTTGTCGTTCAATAAAGTCAAGACAAAGACTTGCAAAATCGTTTTGCGAATGTTTATTTAAGTCGTATTTTCACTCCCCACATTCCTCCGCCTTGCTGTTGCATATCGAAAGAACGTATCAACTCCACTCCCAAACAAGAGAAGATATTGTCTATTCCCGCTCCCACCTCATAGTAAGGCTCACAAGTGCCGAACAATGCCTTACCATAGATAAATTCATTGACTTTTAGTTGTTTCAAGAAAGGGATTGAGTTGAGTATTGTTCCGCAAAAGTTAAGCTGCAAGGTGGTTTGCATATATTCTTTTCGGAAAAAGGTGTTGTCTGCCGTGAGTAAGTTCATGCCATAGACCGATGCTATAATGGTATTTGAGAAAAGGGGCGAAAACCAGTAGTGATTGTCTGAGTTTCCGAAGATTTTGCCGCCTTTAAGGCGGAAATCCACTGCCATACGTCTGCCTATAAAAAGTCTTTCTTGCAAAAGGAATGAGGCATTTGTGTGGTTTTGGTCGGAATAATCTGGATATATGTTTGCAAAAACCATGACGCCTGCGTATGTTTCCAAGGGGTAGAGCATGGAGTTGAGCGATGAGATATTTTTTCTCTTGCGTTGCGGTTTGAAAGCGACCTCAGCTCCTGTTTTTATATAGTTTTGAGGTTGCGAAAGGGTTTCGTATATGTGGGAGTTGTGATGATACATCGACGAATAGAGCCGTGAACAGGACACAAATGGCGATACTGACAAGGCAAAGGGAAATTCATACAGGTATGTCAGGTTTGCCGTTTGTTCATACATTAAATAGTATGAACTACTCTCGGTCATGGAGTTGTAAAACGCATCATAGTCGGGACAAGAGGGTATGGTGGTGTTGTCTTTGTAAGAGAGTGTGAGGCAGTTTGCAGGAAAGGCGTAAACCGAAGAGGGTTTGCGTTTGAAACTTACAGCTGCCGAAAGACCATATTTGAATTTTCGGTCAAAAGTTCCGTATGCCAAAAATCCTTTGAGTGCAAACCGACGACTGAAAGAGGCATTTGTGCCTGCTCCTATCTTAATTCTCCAACCCTCTATGGGGTTGTGGCTGAGGGTTTGTTCCAATGGTCCCAAGTCTATTGCTCCAAGGCTGAGATAACTTCCGCTCAAAAGTCCCGACATTCTCTCTTGCAAGAGCAGCTTGCTCACTCTTTCCAAGTCTTTGCCGCTAAGGGGTTTGTAAGTCGGTTGAGAAAATAGTCGGTTGGTGCAAACTCCGCAGAGAATAAGGCTTATGATTATAATTCTTTGTATTTGTGTTTTCATTTCTATTTTAAGTTCTTGCAAGCCAAAGCTGCCGTCGAGAAAGCGATTTGCAGATTAAATCCTCCCGTATCGGCATCTATGTCCAACACCTCGCCTGCAAAGTACAAGCCTTTCACCTTTTTTGACTGCATGGTTTGAAGATTGATTTGGGACAAATCGACACCTCCCTTGGTGATTATGGCTTCATACCAACCCATATCGCCAATTATTTCGTCTTTGTTGTCTTTCAAATATTCCACAATGAGGTCTGCATTGTTCATTCGTTGGTTTTCTTTTGCCAAGAGGGCTTTGCGTTTCTTGGTTATGAACTTGTAGTCGGCAACCAGCTCTTTCGGAAGCCATGCTCTCAACACACTTTCTATCGTTTGCCCCATTCGCTGTTGCAAAACGTCTTTCACCTCCTGCAACAATTTGTCTTTGCTCACCTTGGGCTTCATATCTGTTGAGACAAAGAGCTTTTCGCCCCTATATAAGTTCTCTGCAATTTTGCGACTGAGCCTCAAAATCACAGGTCCTGCCAATCCGTATTCGTCCAAATGTATGTCGCCAAAGTCTTTTGCCAATACTTTGCCGTCTTTGTTCGATATGCTGACGCAAACGTTCTTTACAAGGTAGTTTTGCAGGCTTTGGGGGTGAGCGTTGAGCGTTCTCAGTCCCACAAGAGTAGGCATTGTTGTGGTGATTTGGTGTCCGGATTGTTTGGCAAGCCTTATTCCGTCGCCGTCAGAGCCTGTGTCGGGATAGCTTTCACCTCCGCAACAGAGCAAAACCTTGTCGGCTCTGAACACTTCTTTGTTTCGGCACACTACTCCCGATATGCTGCCTTGCTCAATCAGCAGTTTTTCGACAGCATGGTTGCACATTATTTCCACATTTTCTGAACTCTCTATCTTGGAAACAAGAGTTAAGAAAACATCTATGCTTTTACCGCTTTTGGGAAACACTCTTCTGCCTCTTTCTTCGACAAGCGGCAAACCCAAATGCTCAAAATAGTCTATCGTGTCTTGGTTTGAGAAAAATTTGAGAGCCTCTTCCGCTCCCAAACCTTCGTTTGAGCAATGTGTCATAAAGTCCCTTTGACTCAAAGTGTTGGTAAGATTACACCGACCCTTGCCTGTCAATCGCAATTTGAGACCGCACTGACGCATCTTCTCCAAAATGAGAACACTTTTGCCACAACCCGACAGCAGGCTGCCTGCAAAAAGTCCCGATGCACCACCTCCGACAATTATAATGTCAAAGTAGTTTTGTCTATTTTTTTGTCTCATAGCCAAAAGACCGTAAGTCTCTGTCGCTGTTTCGCCAGTCTTTTCTGACTTTGACAATCAGCTCGAGAAAACACTTCTTTTCGGTAAACTCTTCGATGTCTTTTCGAGCTTCTGTGCCGACTTTTTTTATCATTGTGCCACCTCTTCCTATCAAGATACGCTTTTGGCTGTCTCTTTCGGTGAAAATGATTGCTCTTATGCGGTTTATCTTGTCTTCTTCCTTGTATTCTTCGACTGACACTTCGGTCGAATAGGGTATTTCTTTGTCGTAGAACAACAATATCTTTTCTCTGATTATCTCGCTGACCAAAAATCTCATGCTTTTGTCGGTCAGCATCTCTTTGTCGTAGTATGCAGGTGAAAGAGGCAGGTACCCTTTTACCAATTCCATCACTCTCTCTATTCCCATTGAGTGAAGGGCGCTGCAAGCCACCACTTCTGCTCGAGGAATTTCGCTTTGCCAATGAGCTATCGCACTATTGACTTTCTCTTGCTCCGAAAGGTCAATCTTGTTTATCACAACCACAACGGGAATCTTGCTCTTCTTAATCTCTTGTAAGATGTTCTTGTTTTTAAGCTCCTCTCCCATGTCGGTTACCACCAAAAAAACATCGGCATCGCTCAATGCACCCTCCACTTGTTGGAGCATACATTGCTGCAACTTGTAATGAGGAGTCAAAATGCCCGGAGTGTCCGAAAAAACTATCTGAAAATCTTCTCCATTGACCAATCCCAATATCCTGTGTCGGGTTGTCTGACATTTTCTTGTGATAATGCTCACTTTTTCTCCCACAAGGGCATTCATGAGAGTAGATTTGCCCACGTTGGGATTGCCTATTATATTAACAAATCCTGCTCTGTGTTCCATCAATCGTCGTTTTATATAATTCCTTCGCTAATCAAATCGTGAATATGGACAATTCCCACATATCTGTTCTCGCTGTCGGTTACCACAAGCTGAGTAATATGAAATTGTTGCATCATGTTGAAAGCCTCAACTGCGTATGCGTCTGCGTTTATGCACTTTGGATTGCATGTCATTATGCTTTTTGCCTGCTGTGTTCGGGTGTCTATCGTTGCAGAAGTGTTTAACATTCGTCTCAAATCGCCGTCTGTGATTATTCCTGCGACTTTTTCGTTTTCGGTAATCACGGCACAGCCGAGTCGTTTGCTCGAAATCTCAATTATACTCTCGGCAATGGAAGTGTCGGGCGATATTTGAGGTTTCTCATTTCTCGGATACAAGTCTCCAACCCTCAAATAAAGACGCTTACCCAAACTTCCGCCCGGGTGATACTTGGCAAAATCTTTCGCAGTGAAGTTTCTGCAATACAGCAAGCACACGGCAAGAGCATCACCCATGACAAGCTGAGCCGTAGTACTCGAAGTAGGAGCAAGATTGTTCGGACAGGCTTCCTTTTCTACGAAACAGTTGATGCGAAAGTCGGCACTCTTTGCCAAATATGAGCTTTCGCTTCCCACAATCGCTATGAGTTTGTTGCCTTGTGCCTTGATAAGCGGTACAAGTACCTTTATCTCGGGAGTATTGCCGCTTTTGGAAATACAAATCACCACATCTTCACTTTGTATCATGCCCAAGTCGCCATGAATTGCCTCGGCAGCGTGCATAAATATAGAAGGCGTTCCCGTAGAATTGAGAGTTGCAACAATTTTGCTCCCTATCAAAGCACTCTTTCCTATTCCGCTGACAATAACCCTTCCTTTGCACGAAAACAACAAGCGAACCGCCTCGACAAATTCCTCATCGACAAAATTCAACAAATTTTCTATGCACTTATATTCTGTTCTAATTGTCTGTTTTGCTGTTTCTAAAATCTCAAAATCGCTTTTCACTTCGTTATTTTTTTCAAAAAACCTCAATACTTCAAAAAAAAGCAGTACCTTTACATACTCAAACGACCTAATTTACGAGACATTTGAGACGGCAAAGTTACAAATTATATCTAATTGGGACTTACTATTTTGGTAGATTGATAAAATTGTAAAAGATTATGGAGGATATAAATTCGGCACTGAAGAGATTGTTTGGATTTGACAAGTTCAAGGGAAACCAAGAAAAGATTATACGTTCTCTGCTTGCGGGAAAGAATGTATTTGTCATAATGCCGACGGGAGGAGGAAAGAGTTTGTGTTATCAACTGCCTGCCTTGATTTCGGAAGGCACTGCTATTATCATATCTCCTCTGATTTCGTTGATGAAAAATCAGGTTGATTTCGTAAGGGGAGTAAGTACAAATTCTTCTATTGCACATTTTCTCAACTCAACTCTCAACAGACACGAAATTGCTCAGGTGAGAGAAGACTTGCTTTCGGGCAAAACAAAGTTGCTATACGTTGCACCCGAGTCTTTGAACAAACAAGAAAACATAGAATTGCTGCAAAGCATCAAAATCAGTTTTTATGCCATCGACGAAGCTCACTGTATTTCGGAATGGGGACACGATTTCAGACCAGAATACAGAAGAATACACCCGATAATAGAAAACATTTCGGGCAACATTCCCGTGATTGCACTCACTGCAACCGCAACTCCGAAAGTTCAACAAGACATTCTGAAAAATCTTGAGATACAAGACGCCGACATATACATAAGTTCTTTCAATCGTCCCAACCTTTACTACGAAATAAGACCCAAACCAAAAGACGAATTTGCACTCAACAAAGAACTCATTCGTTTTATCAACAATCACAAAGACCGAAGCGGAATAATCTATTGTCTAAGCAGAAAGAAAGTTGAGGAACTTACCGAAACGCTTGTTGTAAACGGCATAAAGGCTCTTCCTTATCATGCAGGATTGGACGCTGTTTCGAGAGCAAACAACCAAGACATGTTCATCAGAGAAGAGATTGATGTCATAGTTGCAACAATAGCTTTCGGAATGGGAATAGACAAGCCCGACGTAAGGTATGTCATTCACTACGATATGCCAAAAAGTCTCGAAGGATACTACCAAGAAACCGGAAGAGCAGGCAGAGACGACGGCGAAGGGTTGTGTATTGCTTTCTATTCGGAGAAAGACATGGAAAAACTCGAAAAGTTCCTCACCGACAAGCCCGTTTCCGAAAGAGAAGTAACCCAACAACTGATTGACGAAACCATATCATACGCCGAAAGTTCCCAATGCAGAAGGAAAACACTCTTGAAATACTTTGGCGAAGACTACGAACAAGAAAACTGCGGCAACTGCGACAACTGCCTTCACCCCAAACCACTGATTGAAGCAACCGATGCGGTAAGGGATTTCATCGAAATGGTAATCGAAACCAAAGAACAATACAAAGCACCCTACCTTATAAATATTATAAGAGGCGAAGCAACAAGCGAAGTCAAGACAAACCGACACCACAAGTTGGAACTCTTCGGAGTAGGCAAAGACCAACCCGAAAACTTCTGGAAAGCAGTTGCAAGGGTCTGCATAATCAAGAACTTGTTACGCAAAGACATCGAACGATACGGCCAACTCAAGCTCACACAAGAGGGAGCCGAGTATGTCAAACGCCCTTTCCCTATACAAGTACCAATGGACAGGAACTTTGAAGACGATGACCAAGACAACGCTCCCTCTGCAAGCGGAGCAGCTGCGGCAACCGACCCTGTGCTATACTCCATTTTGAAAGACCTTCGCCGACAAACAGCCGACAGAGAAGGCGGACTACCTCCTTATGTCATCTTTGAAGACCGTTCGTTGGTCGATATGTGCATTCAATATCCCATAACCGAAGAAGAATTGAAGAATGTAACAGGTGTAGGCGTACACAAAGCACAAAAATATGGCAAACCATTCTTGGCAGCAATCAAATCGTACGTCGAAACCAACAACATAACCCGTCCGCAAGACTTAGTAATTAAGAGCGTTGTGAACAAATCGGGACTCAAAGTCTTCATAATCCGCAGCATCGACAAGAAACTGCCGCTCGAAAGCATAGCCGAGTCAAAAAACATGGACATGGACGAGCTTATCACCGAAATAGAAAGCATAGTATCGTCGGGAACAAAGTTGGATTTGAGCTACTATATAGAAGAAACCATCGATCCCGAACACCAAGAAGAGATAAACGAAGTGCTGATGGACATGGAGACAGACGACATTGACGAAGTGTTGGAAGAATTGGGCGAAGACGAATACTCACGTGAAGAAGTGAGACTGATGAGACTTCAATTCCTCACAAAATACGGACAATAGGAACAAGCAAATGGAAAGAATAACCGACTTTGAGGGCTTGGAAAAATATCTGCAAGCCAAACCAAACAGCACAAAGGTTATAATAAGCGATGAAAACACCACAGAACATTGTTTGGGAGGCTTGATAATGGGAGTTGATGCCCTTTTGTCGGCACAAATCATCGAAATACCCTCGGGAGAGCAAGCCAAGAGTTTGGAAACCTACCAATCGGTAATTGAAGCTCTGATAGAACAAGGCTGCGACCGCAACACCACACTCATAGCACTTGGAGGCGGAGTGGTATGTGATGTAGTCGGATTTGTGGCAGGCACATTCAAGCGAGGCATATCCTCATGTTATGTTCCCACAACCACACTTGCAATGGTCGATGCGGCAATCGGAGGCAAATGTGGTCTCGATATAGGAACGGTAAAGAACCAAATAGGCTTGTTTTATCCTGCCGACGTGGTCTGTATAGAGCCTGAGTTTACCGACACACTTGATGAGCGTCAAATAAAAAACGGAGCAGTCGAAATGCTCAAAACATTCCTCATTGCCGACAGAGAACTTGCAATCAAGATGCTCGGAATGCCTGTTTCGGAAGCGGCAAAAGACCCCTCGTTAATACGCTCATGCATGGCAATAAAGCAAGAAATCGTAAAGCAAGATATGTTTGACAAAGGCAAAAGGCAGCTTCTCAACTTCGGACACACGTTCGGACACGCAATAGAAAGCCTTGCAATGCAGCAAGGCAGAGACACCCTGCACGGAGAAGCAGTTGCCCAAGGCATATACCACGTACTCGCCCTGAGCGAAAGCCTTGACAAAGTCGAAAGAAACCTTATTGCCGACTACCTTTGCAACAACTATACCATAGAGCCGATAAAAGAAGACCTACCCTTGCTGTTCAACTACATGAACGCCGACAAGAAAAACACCGACAACAACTACAACTTTGTACTCTTGGACGCCATAGGCAAAGCACGCCACAGCTGTCAATTCCAAGCCGACCAACTGCTTGCAATATTCGACAAACTCGATTAAATAGTTCGGAAAATAGGAGGTGATAGGAGGTTTTATGACTTACTATGTCGGTTTGTCGGAAATAAAATAGCAAAAGCGTTAAATATAACCTCGATTTATCCACTACTTTCGCATCTTTGGCGGTTGGCAATCTTGCTTCGCAAAAATGCAACGCATCTTCGCAAAAATGAAACGCCGAGCTATTCGGACAAAACGCCGTTTTGCGAAAATAAATCAGCGTTTTACGCAGAGCGAAAAGGCGTTTTGGTTTGAGGGAATAGAGAATTTGAAAATCAAATGGTTGCATTAGTGAAATGGTTTGAGGTTTGAGGCTTGGAAAGGGCATACAAAAAAGGCGGAACTTACGTTCCGCCTCGACTGAAAAAAATTCTATTAAAATTGCTTGTGCTATTCTACAATCAATTTTTGTGTGTGGGTTGAAGTAGTTCCGATAACTCTGATGTAGTAAACGCCGCTTGTCATGTTTGCAACTGACAATTCGTAAGTTTCGCTCGTCATGTTATCGCTTAGAATGATACGTCCTTGCATATCGCTTACAACTATCTTCGCTCCGTTTTCAACTCCGCTCACTGCTACTATCGCTCTCTCGCTTGCAGGGTTAGGGTAAACGGTCATTGTTGCGACTGTTCCCTCAGCTGAGTTCAAGCCCGAGCTTGCTGTGGTTGTGAAGAGGATAACGTTTCCTTCAACTGTTCCGCTTTCGGTGGTTGCGAATGCTTTGTACTCATATTGAGTTTCAGCTGTAAGGTTGCTTATTGTAGCTGATATGTTTGTACCTGCTACCTCTACGGTTGTCCAATCTGCATCAAAGACTGTCTTATATTTGAAGCCTTGTGCTGTGATTTGATTAGTACCTGCAACGATTGTACCGTTCAATGTAGCACTTTCGTTGGTTATTTCGGTAGCATCAAGAGTTACAACGGTTGGTTGAGCACCCGGATTTTGAAGGGTGGTGAAGTTTACGACTGCTCCCTCAACTGTTCCGCTTGCTGTGGTTGCAAAGGCTTTGTATTGGTAAGCTGTCTCTGCTGTCAAACCGTTGATTGTTGCACTCATGGTTTCACCTATTGCTGCAACTGTTGTCCAATCGGCAGCTGCGGTTGCTTTGTACATGAAGCCTTGTGCTGTGATTGCCTCACTGCCTGTTGTAACTGTTCCGTTAAGGGTTGCCTCTTGGTGAGTAACGCCTGTTGCAGGAAGTGTTGCAACACTTGGAGCTACTATTGGAGCTGCGGTTGTGGTGAAGGTCATAACTGTTCCTTCAACTGTTCCGCTTGCAGTGGTTGCAAATGCCTTGAATTGGTATTCGGTTTCAGGTGTCAAGCCATTGACTGTTGCAGCAAGAGTTGTACCTGTTGCAGAAACATTTGTCCAATCTGCAGCTGCAGTTGCTTTGTACATAAATCCTTGTGCTGTGATTGTCTCACTACCTGCTGTGATTGTACCATTCAATGTTGCAGAGTTGTGAGTAACACTTGTTGCTGCAAGGGTTGCAACTGTTGGAGCTACTATTGGAGCTGCAGTTGTGGTAAAGGTCATAACTGTTCCTTCAACTGTTCCGCTTGCTGTGGTTGCAAATGCCTTGAATTGGTATTCGGTTTCTGCTGCCAAGCTGTTCAAGGTTGAAGTGATTGTTGTACCTGTTGCAGCAACTGTTGTCCAAGTTGAAGCTGCGGTTGTTTTGTACATAAATCCTTGTGCTGTGATTGTCTCATCGCCTGCTGCTATTGTACCGTTCAATGTTGCAGAGTTGTGAGTAACACTTGTTGCTGCAAGGGTGGTAACCGTTGGAGGTACAACGACAGGTGTTGCAGTTGTGGTAAAGGTCATAACTGTTCCTTCAACTGTTCCGCTTGCTGTGGTTGCAAATGCCTTGAATTGGTAAGCTGTTTCTGCTGCCAAAGTATTTACTGTTGCAACAAGGGTTGTTCCGCTTGCCGAAACTGTTGTCCAAGTTGAAGCTGCGGTTGTTTTGTACATGAAGCCTTGAGCTACGATTGTCTCATTGCCTGCTGTGATTGTACCGTTCAATGTTGCAGAGTTGTGAGTAACACCTGTTGCTGCAAGGGTGGTAACTGTTGGAGGTACAGGAGTTACTGCTACAGTTGTGAATGTGAAGCTTACCCATGCCGAGTTGCTCTCTTCACAAATTGCTCTTACGTATGCAGTGTAGGTTGTTCCTGCTGTAAGGTTGGTAAATGACTTGCTTGTTGTGGTAACTGTTTCGGCTGCGTTGCTACCCAAACGAACTTCGTAGCTTGATGCAGTTCCGCTCCAAGAGAAGTCTGCAGATGTTTGTGTGATGTTGGTTACTGCCAAATCAGTAGGAGCATCACATGGTTCAGGCTCTTCACCTGCCCAAACTTGTTGTATCGAAATATTGTCGATAACAGCTCCCGGCTGAGTCGAAACAGAACCGTCATTTCTCCAAACAAATATCAGCTTCTTCACAGCGTCAGGTTCGTTAGGAATTGTAACAGAAAGTGTTTGTGTACCGCTCAACAAGTTGATAATAGGATAAGAGCTGTGTGTGCTTACCAATATGTTGGTTGCATAAGATGAAGAAGCATAGTAAGCTGTATAATAACTAGTTGTTGCAGAGTAATTGGTGTCAGCACCTGTCCAATATACTTTCAAGAAGTCTAATGAAGATTCTCCTCCAACGGTAACATCAAAGCTGATTGTCAAAGAGTCGCTGTCGCCTGTGTTGAACAACTTTTCTGCAACTACGACACCTGATGCAGATTGATTGTATCCTGCAGTTGCTCCGTTGTCTTGTGAGATGAACATCTGTCCGTTTGCAACATACCATTTGTTTGTGCAAGAACCATTATTCAACAACCAACCGTTTGTTCCCTCTTCGCTAAAGTCGCAAGTGTAAGGCACGTATTCAATTTCTTGATGTGTAGTGAAACGTGTCGAATAAGAGTAGATTGACATATCGGCTCCACAAACGCTTCTTATCGCAAAGATATATTCGGTTGCGTCATCGAGGTCGGTCAATGTGTAAGGTGAAGAAGTAACTGTAACATCTGTAAGTTCGCTGTCTGATGTCTTTCTGTAAGAAATGATATAGCTGTCTGCCGTACCTTCCCAAGAAATATCTGCAGAGTTGGATGTGATGTTGGTTACATCTATATCTTGTGCCGTTGCACAAGGAGAAACAAAGATAGATACGTTGTCTATTGCTGCAGGAGAAACAGCCTCAGTAGCATTAGTATATCCCCAAGTCAAGAACAACAATCTCTTTGTTCCGGTCAAGCCTCTCAACTCAACAGTGTCGCTTTGCCACTCGTCGCTACCATATTCCAAAGCAAGTCTTCCGGTTGTAGGGAATGTTGTGGTAGGCATAGGGTCTGTAACATCTTGAATGTAGGCAAGAATACCGCAATATACGTCTGTACCTGAGACACGTCCTGTTGCTTTCCAATCGAATGAAAGGTTATAAACAGCAGTTTCGTCTTCGCCAAAGTCAAAGTCTTTCCATATATATTGCCATGTGGAAGTTGTGCCTATGGTTGCTGCATAGCTTGTTCCGCCGTCGTTGGAGATGTAAGCAGAGTTGCCACTCTCGTCCTCGCCTGCAAAGGTTGCAGAACCGATTGCCCAAGCGTTCACATTGCCTGCTCTTCCTGTGAAGAACCATGTGTTGTTGTCGTCTGCATTTTCAAAATCAGTAGAGTAAGGAACTGGTTCAGGGGTTGCCAAAGTCTTGAAGGTTACAACCTCAGACCAAGGTGAGTTGCCGCTTGCACACACACTTCTTACTGCAAAGGTATAGAAAGTTGCAGGGCTTAGAGATGTTAATTGCAAAGGAAGGTCTTCCTCTGAAATAGAAACCGGTGTGCCGTCATCAGGGTCTGCATTCTCTCCTTCGATAAGAACATATTCCCAAGCGGTTGCTTCACCATATTCGGTAAATGTAGCGTCTGCACTCTCATGAGTGATATTTGATACTGCAACTCCAAATGGTTCCAAACAATCACTCCATTCGGTAACCGACATATCGTCTATGTACAAATTGTTGTCGCCATTGGATGTTGTACTTCCGCCATAGATTGCAAACTTAACAACTCCTGTGATAGGGTCTTCGTTCTCATCAACCAATTTGTAGATAATGTTTGTCCAAGAGTTGTTCAAGTCAGAGTAGTTGTGTTCTGTGTCGGTATCGCCGTCTGCATAGATAACTCCATTTGCAACGTTCCATGAAATACCATTGTCGGTCGAAACAAGGACTGCAAACTTGTCGTCAGGTGCTGACTCAGGCGCTCCATCATCATCATAATTTGCCAAGGCTGCTTTGCAAGAGAACTTATATGTTGTTGAACCGTCTCCCAAGTTTATCGATGGAGTGATAACCCAGTATTTGTACGTACCATAAACGTTCATTCTCAACATTCCTGATGTTTCACCTGCAATAGTGTAGTCTCCGTAATACCATCCGCTTGATATTGTGGTCAAAGATGATGTTTGAATTGTTCCTGTTTCAGGAAGAGCTCCGCTCTTTCTTTCCCAGCAAGTAGGAGTTGTGAAAGGTGTTGCGTCAAACGATTCATACCAAGGTGCAGAAAGGGTTTGACAAGGAGTGGTTATGCTTGTTGTTGCGTATGGAGTTGGTTCTCCGTCAGCACAAACAGATGCCACTTCTATTGTATAGGTCGTTTGGTATTCTGCTCCCTCTATGCTGTAAGGGAAATCGCTTGATGTCAAATCGCCAACAATGGTGTAGCTTGCGTCGGCTGCTCTCTTGTATCTCAAAATATAAGTAACTCCCGAGCCTTCTTCGTTGGCGTCTGTCATGCTTACTTCAATCGTAGGTGCGTCTTCGCTTCCCTCTTCAGGCTCAACCAATACTGCTGATACGCTTTCGACAGTACCACAGTTCATAACCGAGATAGCAATGTTATCGATGCAAGCTCCGGGTTGAGTTCCTATTGAAATATCATTCCTCCAATAGAACACCAAATTGTAAACTGAGTTTGCATAGTCTGCAGGTAATATGGTAGAGAACGTTATCCAAGAGCCGTTTGTACGGTTTAAGTAATCTGTAATTTCATATTGTGCAGACACTGTAGCTCCAATAGGAACAAGGTATGCCTTCAGATAATCGATTGATGTACCTTCTCCTCCTGCCTTATAGTCAAATGAAAGGGTGAAAGAAGCTGCATCACCAAAGGCAATAGGGGCGCTGGTTGCATAAACTTGAGAAGATGAACTTATGTTGTAGCCTGCTGTTGTTCCATTGTCGTTACTGATGTACAAAGCTCCTCCTGTTGTAGGGTTGCCTGCTTCGTCTATGGTGTTGTTCGTGGCTGTGCCGACAAACCAAGTGTTAGAACCTGTGCCTGTGAAAGTAAATCCGTGTTCTGCTTCGCTGTCGTCAAAGTTTTCCGAATATGGAAGTTCTATGACAAAGGCCGGCATTTCAAGGGTTTGAGTTGCACAGAACACTCCTCCGCAGGCTTGTCTTGCCGCAAAGTAGTAAGTTTCGCCAAGTTCCAAACCTGTGATAATGTAAGGAAGTTCTGCATCTTGCGGAATGATAACTGAGTTTGTTGCACTCTCAGGGTCAAACTCTCCCTCTGAAGCTGCTGCATAAACAACTTCTACTCCCGAGTCGGTGATGTTCTCTGTGTTGTAAGTAACTGCAGCTCCATCTACTCCCGACATGGAAACGGCAAAGTTGTAAACCTCAGGGCAATCAGGGATCGCGTCTATCTTAAGATCGTCTATTACGAAGGTGTGAGAAGGAGCTCTTACTGCCAAAGCTACACGGCATACGCCATAGTCAAACTCTGCTTCTTCGTCAGAAGGAACTAAGTTTGCCAAATCAACTTCATAATCTGTTCCAAGTGTAGGGTGAGTAAGGGTTGCAACATGAACAAAGCGAGATGTGTCTGCTCCCGATGTAATGTCTTGTTCTGCAACATTGCACATATAGATGTCGATAACCGGTTTGTTTGTGGAGTAAGAAGAAGGTGATTTGATGTAGAAGGATATTTGTTCGTTTCCTGTCAATTCTACTTTCGGACTAATCATCCAATCGCTGAATACGTATGATGTTGTAGAGGAAGAAGTTCCCGAGAAGTACAAAGCTCCCGTTCCGTTGTGAAGATAAGAAGCTGTTGTTGTACGATAGAAGTAATAAGATGAATAACCTCCGTTGATGTTATTCCAACAAGCAGGTGCTGCTCTGTTGGATATTGCAGCGTCGGCTATAAAGAAAGCAGCTTCAAATCCTTCTTCCAAAGGCAATTGTGCCGTGACACAAGGGGAATAACTCAACAATGTGTTTGAGGTAAGAGAAGTATCTGAGCCACAGACCGGTGTTACTCTGAATTGGTATCCTGTCGCTCCAAACATATCAGACAAATCAAAAGGACTTTCTCCTTCAACAACTGTCCACTCTTCACTTGCCAATGTTTTGTATTCCAAGATGTATGATGCATCGTCTTCGCCTTCTCTGTAAACATTGACTGTTGCACTTATAGCTTCGCTTTCGTCCACTGTCCATTCAACATTCAAACTGTCGATAGGGTTACAAGCAAGTGCCGTGATATATAGGTTGTCTATAACCGCAGGAGGATTGTTTCCAATAGAACCATCATTCTTCCAACCGAACACGAGCTTATAAGCTCCGCTATAATTTGGAAGCAATATGCTTTCGTGCTGCCAAGTGGATTGGTTGTTAAGAACGCCTGATACAGCTCCTGTATTAAGCAAAGAAGATGCTGACAATTCATAATCTGCTCCTACAAGGTAAACTTTGAAATAGTCGCAGCAACTTTCGCCCACGTCTTTCCAATCGAAATCAACTGTATATCTTGATCCCTCTTCGAGGTTGAGATATGCGTATGCGTATGCGTATGTTGTTGTAGAGATGTTATAACTTGCGGTTTGACCATTATCGCTACTTATATATAAAGCTCCGCCTTGGGTAAGTTCGTCATTTTCATCTCTTGTATTGTTTTCGGCAGTACCGAAGAACCAACGCGCACCTGAGGTGTTCTGAACAAATGTCCAGTTGGTGATGTTTTCAATATCGTCAAAGTTCTGCTCGTATGGAAAAGTAAGCATATTATCATCGGACGGTGCTGTTCTGAACGAGCCTGTCGAATAGCTACTGTTGCCCGAAGAGCAAATAGAATAAACTCTGAAATCGTAATCGGTCAAAGACTCAAGACCGGTGATTGTGTAGAATGTATCGGTGATTGAGGAGCTTGCAACAGTCCAAGACTCATCATCGTCTGTAGAGAGCTTGTATTCTAATGCAAATGCAGAAGAAGATTCGTCAATAATTCCCCAAGATATTGTTGCTTCTTCTGAAAGAATGTTAGTTACAGTTACATTAGAAACAGGATAACAATAGTCCTCATCGGTACCAACAATCGTAAATCTTGTGTTGGGTCTGGTAGTGAATGCCTCATCATACCCTGAGGAGGAGGAAGGCATAGTTCCCGAAACGACGTAATAATCATCATAATTGATTATCATCTTAGTATCGGTGGTCGCTGTTTGCTTAAACAACAAGTCTTCCTCGTACACTCTGTCTTGACTTTTGTAAGCCACAAGAAGGTTGTTTGCACCCGAATAAACAAACGGCGTACTAAGGGTTATCGTAACCCAACCTTGGTTGTATGTTACGCTTCCCCCCGAATAGACTTGTGTCAATGTCGAAGTTTCCCAATCGGACGCCGATGAGAAAGACGAACGAGACACTTCTCCCATATAGATTGTAGGGTTGGGATCTACAAGAGGAGTAGAAACACCATACTGATAGGAGATTTGTGTAATCGTACCTGCCGACAGTTCACTCGCAAGGTAAATTACCTCGGAGAAACTGTTGTTGTAATAGGAATAGACAGGACCATAGTCCGTGATTGAGGAATTTTCATTCCCCACCGTCACAGTGGTCTGTGCCGGTAATTGAATTGCGAAGGCTATCGCCATCACAATCAAAGATAGAAATTTCTTCATACTCTTTGAATTTTTTGGTTAGTAAATAATTTTGACCCCCAAAAGTACGAAGATTTTCCGATTACACCAAATTTTCGCCTGAAAAAATTCCGAGTTCAAATAAAAATACCTTTCTTTAGGTTTCCTGCCAATAGTTGTTGTACAAAGAGCAAAAAGACTGCCAATCAGATATTTATCCTCTTTACAGAAAGTCTTTTTATCCCCTTTTCCAAGGGCAAAATTTACCTTTTCTTTTACCTCAATTCGGTATGCTTGTAAACATAAATATGCCCTCAATTTCTTATTTGCAGAGTAGAAAAATCAATTTTTTGAAGTCAGAAATGCTGTTTTGGGGAATAAAAATGACTATTTCTCGTTCAGAAAAATCAAGTTCGGAAAAGGGTAAAAATAAAACGCCGTTTCGGTCTTGTCAAAACGGCGTTTTATCTTGACAGAACGCCGTTTCATTTTGCTGAAACGGCGTTCTGTTTTCATGATTTCAAAAGGGCGTATCAGTATGCTCTCTTGTTATTGCCTTCGTAGTAGTTGATAAAGGCTCGATTGACCACTTTGTTGCCTCCCGGGGTAGGATAATTGCCTGTGAAATACCAATCGCCTCGGTGATTTGGACAAGCCTTGTGAAGGGCTTCGATTGTATTATAGACTATCTCGATTTTTGCGTTTATCTTGTCGGGAGTTGCAAGCTCGGTTATCTTGGCTGATATTTGCTCATCGGTAAACGGTGCGTATATCTCCTTGACGTAATTTACAATCTCTTCTTTCGGCTTGTTCTCTTGGGCTTTGGATTTGCGGTAAACCTCATCAATAAGTGATGATTGTCCGTTTTCTTTGAGCAAAGCGATAGCTGCATTGAAGGCTATGAAGTCGCCAAGACGCGACATATCAATACCATAACAGTCGGGATAGCGAATTTGAGGAGCAGATGAGGCTATGACTATCTTCTTTGGTCCTAAGCGGTCGAGAATGCGAACAATGGATTGTTTGAGTGTTGTTCCTCTTACTATGCTGTCGTCAATCACCACAAGATTATCCACATATTCTCTCACTTGTCCGTAAGTTACGTCATAAACATGGGCTACCATGTCGTCGCGTTCGCTGTCCTGTGTGATGAATGTTCGCATCTTTACGTCCTTTACAGCTATGTATTCTCGGCGTGGGTGAATGGAGAAGATGTCTTGCAACATTGCTTCGTCAAGTCGGTCTTTGTTTTCGAGTATTGCTTTTATCTTCTGTCGGTTTGCATATTCGGTAAAGGCTTCTGCCATTCCCTGAAAGGCAACCGAGGCTGTGTTCGGAATGTAAGAAATAACCGTGTTCTTGATGTCGTAATCTATTGCCTGCAATACTCTCGGGCAAATCAGCTTTCCAAGTGCCTTTCTTTCGTTGTAAATATCTGCGTCTGTACCTCTTGAAAAGTATATTCGCTCAAAGGAACATTTTGTAGCAGGAGCGGCAGGGGTTTTGATTTGTTCGATTGTTATCGTGCCGTTTTTCTTTATTATTATTGCATGACCGGGTTCCAATTCTTTGACTTCGGCAAGCGGCACATTGAAAGTGGTCATGATTACAGGGCGTTCGGATGCCACAACGGCAATCTCGTCATTGCAATAGTAGAAACAAGGTCTTATTCCGTTTTCGTCCCTAAGCACAAAAGCATCTCCGTGTCCCATCATACCTGCCATGACGTATCCTCCGTCCCACTTCTTGGCAGAAGAGGTCAAAATCTCTTTTATGTCCAAGTCGGCTGCAATTCGTTCGGATATTTCGACATTTGGCAAACCTTGTTGTTTGTAGTGTTTGAACAATCGCTCAACCTCTCTGTCCAAAAACTTGCCTATCTTTTCCAAAACGATTGCCGTGTCTGCCACCTTGACAGGGTGTTGTCCCAAAGAGATAAGTTTGTCCAACATCTCGTCGATATTGGTGAGGTTAAAGTTGCCTGCCAAAACCAAGTTGCGAGTTTTCCAGTTGTTTTCTCTCAAAAAAGGGTGCAGGTTCTCCAATTCGTTTTTGCCAAAGGTGCCGTAACGCAGGTGTCCGAGGAAAAGCTCGCCCGTAAAGCGTGCGTGCTGTTTCAGATAGTTGATGTCCTCAGATTTTTCGGGCTGTTCCTTTTGGAGAGTTCTCATGTCCTTGAAGGCTTCTGCAAAAACGTCCTGAATAGGCTTGGAACTGTTGCTCTTGGTTATGTTTATATATTGTTCGCCGGGCTTGGTGTCAAACTTGATGTTGGCAAGACCTGCTCCGTCCTGCCCTCTGTTGTGCTGCTTCTCCATAAGGAGATACATTCTGTTCAATGCCCATGCGTTACCGTACTTTTCTTGGTAATATTCCAGCGGTTTAAGCAATCGCAACATTGCTATACCACACTCATGCTTGATTTGTTCGCTCATCTTTCTCTATATAATATATATAATGTGGAGATTGTTTTGTCTGTTTGTTGGTCAAAAGGTTATGAAACGGGGATTTGTATGTCCAATCCGAATGTTGAAGAGGTCATTTTGAGACTTGGGGCTGCCTGTCGGCGTTTCCATTCGTTTATCTTCACAAGTCGGAGGACTTTTTCGACAACTTCTTTGTCAAATCCGGCTGCAATTATTTCTGATTTGTCTTTTCGCTCTTCCAAGTGTTGATAGAGGATTTGGTCGAGCAGCTCATATTCGGGAAGGCTGTCGCTGTCTTTCTGGTCGGGACGCAATTCGGCAGAAGGAGCTTTGGTTATGGAGTTTTGAGGTATCACTTCGCCGTTGCGATTTATCCATTTGGACAATTCCCACACCTGAGTTTTGTACATATCTCCTATCGGACCTATTCCTCCCGAAGTGTCGCCATAGAGAGTGCCATATCCGACGGCTGCTTCGCTCTTGTTGGAGGTGTTCAAAAGGGCTGCTCCTATCTTGTTTGCAATTCCCATAAGAATGCAACAACGTATCCTCGATTGCAAGTTTTCTTCTGCCAAAGAGAATGGAAGATTACCGAAAACAGGTGAGAGAGAAGACAAAACGGTTGTAAAACTTTCCTTTATCGGAATGGTGTAGTACTTTATTCCCAAAAGCTCTGCACTGCGTGTTGCGTCGGTTATGCTGTGCGAAGTGGAGTATTCACTCGGCAAAAGCACGCCTATCACATTTTCTTTGCCCAATGCTTCGACTGCAAGGGCGACAACCAATGCCGAATCGATACCTCCCGAAAGTCCTATGACGGCTTTGGGTATTGAGTTCTTGTGGAAGTAGTCTCTTATGCCGAGAACGGAAGCTCCAAAGAGCTTCTCGGGTCTTGAAAGGGGATTTTGTCGCAAGGGGTGGAGCTTTTCGGTCTCCACAACAAGGGTTTGAGCCTCAAAAAGCGGCAGCTGTTCTGCAAGGTTGCCGTTTGGCTGCATTACAAAGCTGCCTCCGCCAAAGATATATCTGCCTTCGGCTCCGCAACGATTGACCACAACCAACGGACACGCCAATCGACGAACCAAAGGTTGGAGTTTTTGAAGAAGCTGTTGCTGTTTGTCCAATTCAAAGACAACATTGGCAGAACATATAACAAGGCTTGCTTTTTTTGATTGTGCCACAAAGGCTTCCAAGTCGTCCAAAAATCCGAACGCTATCGAGTTTTGGTTGTATTCAATCAGCTCGATGCCTCCTCCTTTTGAAAATCCGCCGTCAAAAGATGTGAGATTTTGCTTTGTCGAAAGGGCTTGCACTTGTCCTTCTCTCACAAAGACCATGGCATTGTAGGCTTTGCCGTCTTGCTTTATCGGCATTCCGAAAATGAAGTCTTTGTTTTGGTTTGAGAGTTCTTCGGCACAGCTCATCGAAGTGGTGTATGTGTCTTGATAATCCGAAAGAGCAAAAAGAGGAGAGCCGCAAAGCGACAACTCCGGAAAGACTTGCAACACATCGGAGTTGGTTTGAGCAAGCTCTTTGTTGATTGTTTCGAGGTTTTTCTTGCAATCAGCCGTCCTTGGGTTGATTTGAGAGAGTGCTATCTTCATTTTGAAAAAATCATTTGTAAATTCAAAAAGGGGAACAGCCGAAAGCCTCCCCTTTTATGGTCTTATTCATTGTCCGAAGCAAGGTATTCTTTGATTTGTTCTGCAATTTCTTCTTGCAATTCGGGATTGTCGGCAAGCAACTGCTTGACTGCTTCTCGTCCTTGTCCGAGTTTGGTCTCTCCATAGCTGAACCAAGAACCGCTTTTCTTGATTATGCCTGCATCGACGCCTATATCGACCAACTCTCCCATCTTGCTGATGCCCTGACCGAACAACAAATCGAACTCTACCTGACGAAACGGAGGTGCAACTTTGTTTTTCACTATCTTGACTCTTACTCTGTTTCCGATATTTGTTTCTCCGTCTTTGATAGCTTGTATTCTTCTTATGTCCAAACGTATTGAGGAATAGAACTTGAGGGCGTTTCCTCCCGTTGTTGTTTCGGGTGAACCGAACATAACGCCGATTTTATCTCTCAGTTGGTTGATAAAGATGCAGCAACACTTTGTTTTGCTTATCGTTGCCGTCATTTTTCTCAATGCTTGGCTCATAAGACGTGCATGAAGTCCCATTTTGCTGTCTCCCATTTCTCCGTCAATTTCGCTCTTCGGAGTAAGGGCGGCAACAGAGTCAATGACTATTATATCGACTGCTCCCGAACTGATAAGGTTGTCGGCTATTTCGAGTGCTTGTTCTCCATTGTCGGGTTGGGAAATGTAGAGATTATCTACATCGACGCCCAATTTCTTTGCATAGTTGCTGTCAAAAGCGTGTTCGGCATCAATAAAGGCTGCCAAACCTCCGTTTTTTTGGCTCTCTGCAATGGCGTGTATTGCAAGTGTTGTCTTACCCGAAGACTCCGGACCGTAGATTTCGATTATTCTTCCCTTGGGAAATCCTCCCACTCCGAGAGCAGAATCGAGTGCAATAGAGCCTGAGGAGATTGTATCCATTTGTTCGACGGCTTTGTCGCCGAGTTTCATTATCGAACCCTTGCCATAGTTCTTCTCTATCTTGGAAATGGCAGCTTGTAATACTTTCAATTTTTCCAATTTCTCGGCTGCCATGTCTTGTTCCTTCGCCATAGTTGAATGTTTTTTTGATTAGGAAGCACAAAAGTAAGTATTTTTTTTCACTTTGAGGGAACTTCTGCCCGCAAAGTGGCTAAAAAACGCCCTTATTACGGCGTTTTTCCACTCTTTCAGCCTTAAAGTAATGTTTTTATGTTTACCTTTGCATCTCAAACTTGCGTGTTTGATGACACTATTGCAAGTTTTTGCTCTGCGATTTGAGAATATTGATAACAAAAAACAACATATTAAGATGAAAAAGACAATGATTACATTGCTCGCAGCAGGCTTGATGTTTGCAGGTTGCGGCAAGCAGGGAGACAAAGACAATCCTCTCTTGCAGAAATGGGACACCCCTTTTGAGACTGCCCCTTTTGAGAAAATAAAACCCGAACACTATTTGCCTGCTTTTGAAGCGGCAATAGCCGAACACGAAAAGGAAATTGAGCAAATTGTTTCCAACAAAGAGGCTGCAACGTTTGACAACACCATTGCCGCATTGGATTACAGCGGTCAGTCTCTTTCGAGAATACAAGGCATTTATTTCAACATGATGGCTGCCAATACAAGCAAGGAATTGCAAGACTTGCAAGAAAAAATTGGTCCTATGTTGGCTCAGCATTCGGACAATGTGTCGATGAATGCCGATTTATTTAAGAGGGTAAAGGCTGTTTGGGACGCAAGAGAGAGCCAAAAATATACCGAAGAGCAGAGTGCTTTGTTGGAAAAGACCTACAAGAGCTTTGTTCGCAACGGTGCGTTGCTCGATGAGGCAAAACAAAAAGAGCTAAGGCAGGTTAATGGGGAACTAACCACCACAGAGGCAAAGTTTGATGCAAATCTTTTGAAAGAGACAAAGAGCTATCAACTTGTCATCGAGAAGAAAGAAGACCTCAAAGGTTTGCCTCAGGGAGAGATTGACAAGGCTGCGGCAACTGCAAAAGAGCTTGGAAAAGAAGGCAAGTGGGTATTTACTCTCGACAATCCTTCTTTCATTCCTTTTGTTACCTATGCTGCAAACAGAGAACTCAGAAAAGAGATTTTCAACGCAAGAGTGAACCGTTGCAACAACGGAGGCGAAACAGACAACAATGCTTTGGTTGCAAAAATGGCCGAACTCAGAGCAAAGAAAGCCAATCTTTTGGGATATGAAACCTTTGCCGACTATCAGTTGGAAGAGAGAATGGCAAAGAAACCCGAAAATGTGTTCAAACTTTTGGAAGACTTGTTGTCCTATTCTGTGCCGGTTGCAAAACAAGAAGCCGCAGAGTTCCAAAAACTTCTCGACAAGGACGAAAAAGGTGCAACTCTCGAAGCATGGGATATGTATTACTATGCCGAAAAGGTGCGTCAGCAAAAATATAACTTCGATGCAGAGGCAACAAGACCTTACTTTGAGATTAACAATGTGAGAGAGGGTTGCTTTGAGGTATTGAAAAAACTTTACGGAATCAGCTTTACTGAAAGAAAAGACATCTCTGTGTATGCTCAAGACGTTACTGCATTTGAGGCAAAGAACGAAAAGGGCGAACACGTCGGCATACTCTATTGGGATCCTTTCACAAGAAATTCAAAACAATCGGGAGCATGGTGCAACGAATACCGCGGTCAATATCGCCAAAACGGCAAAAACACAACTTGCATAATCACAGTATGCTTCAACTTTGCCAAAGCTCCAAACGGCAGAACCACTCTTACGGCAGACGAAGCCTCAACTGTTTTCCACGAAATGGGACACGCAATTCACCAACTGCTGTCTGATTGTACCTATCCTTCGGTTTCGGGAACAAATGTGTCGAGAGACTTTGTGGAGTTGCCGTCTCAGATATTGGAACACTGGTGTTTTGAACCCGAAGTGTTGGCAATGTATGCAAAAGATGAGAAAGGAAACGTGATACCTGAGGAGATGGTAAAGAGAATGAAAGCCGTGGGAACTTTTAACCAAGGATTTGCATTCAGCGAGTTGTTGGCAGCATCGTATCTCGACATGACATTCCACTCAATCAAGGCAGGAGAAAAGGTAAATACCCAAGAGCTTGAAAAAGCTGCCATGCAAAAGATCGGAATGATAAGTCAAATTCCTCCGCGTTATCGTTCTACTTATTTCTCTCACTGCTTTGGCGACGGAGGATACTCGGCAGGATACTATTCTTACACTTGGAGCGAATGGTTGGACGCAGATGCCTTTGAGGCATTCAAAGAAGCCGGAAACATTTTCGACAAAACAACAGCCGACAAGTTCAAAGTGCTTTTGTCAAGCGGCTCTACCAAAGATGCAATGACGCTCTACAAAAATTTCAGAGGCAAAGAACCTGACATCAAAGCCTTGTTGAGAAACAGAGGAATGATAAAGTAAACTTGCAACTTGCGAAGTTGGACAAAAAAGGCGGCGTTTTTTTTGTGAAAAACGCCGCCTTTTTCCGAAAAGTCGCCGATATTTTCAAAAAAATCGGCGACTTTTTTCGTGCCAAACGGAGATATTGAAAATCAAATAGTTATAAGAGCAGATTTTTGTTTGAAAATGCTTTGGACAAAACGCCGTTTTGAGAAAATAAAACGCCGATTCATTTTGCCGAAAGGGCGTTTTGTCCGAATGAAATGGCGTTTTATTTTGATTGAAAAAAGAGTTGCGTATGAGGCTTTGCCGAAAAGGGCAAAAAACATCGGTTTGTACGGCGGCTTTTTTCGCAAATTTATTGTAATTTTGTGATTGTGTTATAAACTTTGTGCCATGAGTGTGTTGGAATATGGTGATGAGTATTTTATGCGTCTTGCTTTGCAGCAGGCAGAGTATGCCGCACAGAGCGGAGAAGTTCCTGTCGGAGGGGTGATTGTGTGCAACAACGAGGTCATTGCCCGAGGTCATAATATGGTAAAACGCCTGAACGACCCGACAGCTCACACCGAAATGCAGTTGATTACTTGTGCAACCGATTTTCTCGGAAGCAGATATTTGACAGATTGTACGCTTTTTGTTACTCTTGAACCGTGTGTGATGTGTGCAGGAGCGCTTTTCTGGTCTCAAATTGGCAGGGTGGTGTTTGGAGCTTGGGACGAAAAAAGAGGAGCTTCGACAGTCGGCAAAAGTTTATATCACCCGAAAACACAGGTATCGGGAGGAGTTTTGGAGAGCGAATGCTCTGCGATATTGAAAGATTTTTTCATCGATAAAAGACACTGAGACAATGTATGTTATTGACGAACAAGCAGAAAGAAAAGAGATTTTAAGACGATACAAACATATCATTCGCATTGTTTCAAACAATGTAACAAACGAAGGAAAACGTCAGATAAGAAAGGCTTTTACGGTTGCAATGAACGCCCATGCAGGAGTGAGACGAAAAACGGGCGAACCTTATATTTATCACCCTTTGGAGGTTGCAACCATTGCCGCAGAAGATTTGGGATTGGGTGCAACGGCTGTGGTTTGTGCTTTCTTGCATGACGTTGTCGAAGATACGGAATATACATTGGAAGACATAGAACATATCTTTGATAAAAAGGTTGCCCAGATTGTCGATGGTCTTACAAAAATCGAAGGTGTGTTTGACTATGCCAACAACTCTATTCAGAGCGAAAACTTCAAGAAGTTGCTCACCGCAATGGGTAATGACATGAGGGTAATTTTGATTAAGTTGTGCGACCGTCTTCACAACATGAGAACACTCGAAAGTATGCCCGAAAACAAACAGCTGAAAATCGCTTCCGAAACTCAACAGCTCTATGTACCCCTTGCTCACAGGCTCGGACTTTACAAAATCAAGAGCGAGCTTGAAGACCTTGCCACAAAGTATATCAACCCAAAGGCTTATAACGACATAGCTTCCCGATTGAAAGATACAGAAGAACAACGCAACGAATTTATTACCGAATTTGCCAAACCAATAAAGCAAAAGCTGACAGAAAGAGGCTTTAAGTTCACTCTCTCGGGAAGAGTGAAGTCTATCACTTCCATAATCGGCAAAATCGAAAACAAGGGTGTGAAGTTTGAAGACATTTATGATATTTTTGCAATAAGGATTATCTTAGATGTTCCGCAGTCGGTGGAAAAGGAAGCCTGTTTTTCGGTTTATTCTATCATATCGTCGATGTACAATCAGAAGCTCAATCGTTTCAGAGACTGGCTTACCAATCCCAAAAGCAATGGTTATGAGGCTCTTCACTGCACTGTGATGAGCGAACAGGGACAATGGGTCGAGGTTCAGATAAGAAGTCAGCGAATGGACGAGGTTGCAGAAAAGGGATTGGCGGCTCACTACAAATATAAGGAGGTCAAGGAAGGTGAATTGGACGAAAATCTTGATAATTGGCTCTCTCAAATCAGAGAATTGTTGGATAACGATACCTCGACGGCTGTCGATTTTGTCAATGACTTCAAGTTGGACGTGGTTACCGACCGAATTATTGTCTTTACTCCAAAGGGCAAGAGCGTCAATCTTCCGGTTGGAGCAAGCGTTTTGGACTTTGCCTACAACGTTCACACCGAACTGGGCAACCATTGCATGGGTGCAAAAGTCAATTATAAGGTTGTTCCCATTGAACACATACTTCACCCGAGCGATCAGGTGGAAATAATCACCTCAAAGATAATTCACCCAAAAGAAGAGTGGTTAAAGTTGGTCAAAACCTCAAAAGCCTCTTCCGAAATCAAGAAGTATATAAGAGAATACCGAACGGGATATATGTCGGCAGGGCAGACAAAGCTCAGAGAGCTGTTCTTATCTTTGGGAATAGAGTATTCGGAAAACAACATCGACAAGCTGAGACAGTATTGCAAGCAAAGCAATCTTACAGACTTCTTTTTCCTTGTGTATAACGACACCATAGGAGAACAAAAGGTGAGACAATGCTTTGCAAAGCCCGAAAAAAACTCCACATGGCTGCTGTTGAGAAACCCTTTCACCCCGAGAAAGAAACAAAAAAGCGAAAAAACTCTCAAAGAAGAGATTACCGAACAGGTAAAGAACAATCCGGAAATGGTATTGATGAAAAAAGATGCCGAAAAACTCCCTTACAAAACAGCCTCTTGCTGCAACCCTATTCCGGGAGACGACATTGTGGGCTTGATAAGAGACAACTGTATTGAGGTTCACCGTACCAACTGCAAGCACGCAATAGATGAGATGAGCAAATATGGCAATCGAATCATCAAAGCAAAATGGAGAGAGAACGAAAAGATAACTTTCCTTGCAGGAATAAAGTTGGTGGGTATTGACCGCAAGGGCTTGTTGCAGGAAATAACGAGTGTGATTTCCGAAGTGTGGAATATCAATATCAGAGGCTTGGTTATGGAAAGCAGCGAGGGAATTTTTGAAGGCAGCCTCATGGTTTACATTTCCGATGCCGAAAATCTGAACAAACTAATCGACAACATAAAAGCCATTGACGGCATTGAGAAGGTTGTAAGGATTTAAGAGAGATAAGCAGATGAAAGATTTAAGCGTTTCAAAAGCATTCAACGAAAGAGAGTACAATGAATTACTGCAACAAGCTGTAGCAGTAATTGAGACCTCTCGCCTACAAATAGCAAAACAACTAAACTCCATTGCTATGTCTTCCTATTGGGAGATAGGTAAGTTGTTAGATGAAAGAAAACTTGACAGCAAATATGGCGACAGTATAGTAAGACGGCTGTCGTCAGACTTGAAATCTAAGTATCCCGACATGGGATTGTCTCCGAGAAACCTGTGGAATATGAAACGCTTCTACCTTCGTTATTGTCAATACGATACAAAAGTGCAACAGGCTGTAGCAGTTTTGCCTTGGAGTCATAATCTGCTCCTTATGAGTTACGATTTAGCTCCACAATATATTGTATTCTATGCTAACGAAGTGTTTTCAAAAGGCTGGTCTCGAGATATGTTAAACCACGCATTGAAGTCTGAATATCACCTTTCGATACAAGCGATTGAGAAGTCCAACAATTTCAATTCCACTTTGCCTGCCCTGCAAGCCGGTTATGCCAATGAAGTATTCCGCAATAGTTATAATCTCGGATTTATTGACGCTGTTGAACCACTGAAAGAATTGGAGTTGGAACGTCGTCTTGTACAAAAGATAACAGCCTTTATAATGGAATTGGGAAGTGGTTTCAGCTTTATAGGCAATCAGCACACGCTAATTTGCAACAATAAGGAATATCGTGTTGATTTACTCTTCTTCCATCGCAGGCTTCGTTCAATGGTCGCCATTGAATTGAAGATTGGCGAGTTCAAACCTGAATATGTAGGCAAGATGAATTTCTATTTATCGCTCTTGGATAAGTTGGAAAAAGCTCCGGACGAAAATCCGTCTATCGGGATTATTCTATGTGCAGAGAAAGACCGCTTAGAGGTAGAGTTGGCTCTGCAAGATGTAAATAAACCCATTGGGGTTGCCGAATACCAATACCTACTTCCGAAAAAAAAGTTGCAAGAATTGGTTACCAATGAGATAAAAAATTCAAATAACGACAACAAATAGGCAGAAAGAGACTGTCTGACAAATCTGTGCAATCTCTTTCTATCCCTGCGGACAGAGTTTTTGAAACGGCATTGACGGCATTGAGAAGGTTGTAAGGATTTAGTTGCAGGGCGAGGATAGGAAGGCGGCGGAGACTTTGAGGTCTTTTACGTCTTTGAGTGCGTATAATAGTTCGTTGGTTGTTGCTGAGGTTGTTATCACATCGTCAATCACCATGACATGTTTGCCTTCCAAGGGTTTGCAGTCTTTGAGAGAAAAGATGTGTCTGACGTTTGACCATCGGTTTTTGGCAGAAGCCTGAGGGGGATTGTTAATCTGTCGCCTTACAACCGAGTGCAACATTGGTATGTTGAGTTTCTTTGAGAGTATGTTGCCCATATATTCGCTTTGATTGAAGCCTCTTCTGACCAACTTACGCCAATGAAGAGGCGTTGGCAGAATGCAGTCGATTTGTCCTATCCATTCTTGCTGCGAAAGGTGTTCTGCCCACAGCAATGCCAAGCGTCTGCCTTTGTAGAGGTTGAACCGATACTTAAAATCGGTAATTGAGTCTCGAAAGTTCTCATAAGGCAAACACACATCTATGTGTTCTACGCTCATGGAGGTGATTTTCTCGTGGTATTTGGCGTATGCATCAAACGTTCTTCTGTCCTTAGAGAGGCATTTCAAACAAATGTCATGTTCTCCGCCTGCAAGAACATCTCCACAGACAAAACAACGTTTCGGAAAAAGGAAATCAACGAACGTATTCATCAATAAAGTCTCTCATTATCTCCAATACCTTTGGCGAAATGGTTTGTTCGATTGAGAAGTACTCGTCGGGCAATCCGCTTTCGCACTCTTGGAAAAGGTGATTGAGGTTTGGAAGAGACAAGACTTTGAAGTGTCGATTTCCTGCCTGCTTTAAGGTTTGCTCTATGGCAGATAAGTTTTGCGACGCCACAACTTGCAAGTCTTTTTCGCCACCAAGAGCCAACACCGGTATGGAAAGACGGCTCAGATAGTCCTTTGGTTCTAAGTCTAAGAAGCATTTGAACCACTTTCCCTGCAATCCCATTGAGGCATCTCTGCTTCTGATTTTCTGAACCTGCTCGTCAATCTGCTCTTTGCTGTAATTCATTTTGGAGAGTATTGCTTTGTTTTGCTCAATCAAGACTTCCATGCCATTAACTCCCGGAGCTGCAAGCAAAATCACGAAAGCAACATCTTTGTTTGAGCTTGCGGCAATCGGAGCTATCATTCCGCCTTCGCTGTGTCCTGCAAATCCTATTCGTTTGTGGTCAATCTTTGGGTGGGTTTTCAAAAGGTCGAAGGCTGCAAGGGCATCTTTGACATAGTCTAAGGTGGTTGCGTTGAGCAGGTCGGCGTTTTGTGTTCCCCAACCGCGGTCGTCAAACCTCAAAACAGAAATTCCGTTTCGTGCCATGTAGTCTGCAATGACCGCAAAGGGCTTGTGTTGAAATATCTCTTCGTCTCTGTTTTGCAATCCCGAACCGCTGAGCATTATTATCGCAGGGAAGTTCTCTCCTTCGGCAGGATAGGTCAGTGTTCCGCCAAATTGGTAATCCACTCCTTCAACCGAAAAGCTCACATTCTCACAAACGTAGTTTATATCTTTGGGTTCTTGAGGTCGGTTGATTGTTTTTTGACTATCTTTTCTTACAAGCGAAAGAGGTAACGACTGTCCGCCCTGAGTGAAAGTGCCGCTTATGCTGTCGGAGGTGATATATGCTCCCTTGAAAACTACTTTCGACAAACCAAGATTTACACTCACCAAAAGAGAATCGTTTCTCAGACAAACCTTTTTTGCCTTGAATGTTTCCTTTGTCTGAGATGGTGAACCCAAGACGGCGATTGTGTCTTCTGAAAGGGTCAAATCTATCGTTATCGGCAAGTTCATGACGCCTGTTTTAAGCTCTCCTGACCAAAATTGCTTTGTCTGGCTCATCAGAACAAGGCTTCCCAAAGAGAGAACAAGGCTTAGAATGATTGTCTTTGTGCTTGTTGTCATCTTATCTCAAATCTATAATTTCTGCCGAAGGGTATTTACTTTTTGGAAATATGAAGTCGGAGGGCTGTACCTTGGTTTTTGCCTCATAGCGGCTTATGTTATATTTGTAGGTGTTGCCTTCTCTTATGTTGATTGTCATTTCGCTTATGCGGTTGTTCTTCTTGCCTGCCACAATTCGGATTTTGGCAATGGAAGACTTGCCTTTGGGAACTAAATCTATCACATTGTAAATCACACCCGAGCGATTTTCTTCCCTAATCAGCTTGGGACGATAGTCTTTTGCGTAACTCTTTATCATTTGTGCAATGTTCAACACATTGTTTTCCGAATCGAGTGCAGACAACTCGACCTCGTTGTTTTTCTTTACAAAGTGCCACAAATTCGTTCCGTCAGAATAGTCTTCGTAGTCGGTCGAAATCAATTTGAACTTGCTGCCGTGTGATACGAAAGTACCCTTTTGGCAATCTGACTGCTTGCCTTTTTGTGTTACGGTCATGGTAAAATCCATCTTCAAGGGGCTTTCGGCTGTAATTGTCTTCGATATGGCTTCGACAATCTTCTGTGCGGTCTGGTCAATCACCACTCCGTTTTGCTTTGTTCGCTGAGCAAAAAGAGAAATCGAAGTCAAAACCACAAGCAATAATGCAAATGTCTTTTTCATAGGTGCGATTTGTTTTTAATCTTTGGGCATACAAGCTGCCAATCAAAGGACAAAGATAAACAATTTTGGAAAAACCTCATCTTTTTTCAATCTACAAGAGCAAAAATCATTGCAAAAAAGTCTGCTTTCGGCAAAAAAGCAATGCAAAAACGGCAAGTCTGCAAGAAGATAAGGGGATTACCAAAATTTTTCTTGTTGGTAATATCATTACCACGGCGTGATAATAGGATTATCATGGGAAGATAATACCATTACCACGGCGTGATAATTTGGTTACCAAGCCTTGAAAAAATCCTATAATAAGAAATCAAAATGAAAAACTCAAAAAATAATTACTTTCCTACGTACTCTTTGAGGATTTCTTCAAGCTCTGCTTCTGTCTTTACGAGAACTTCGCGAGCTTTGCTGCCCTCAAAAGGTCCTACAATGCCCGCAGCCTCCAACTGATCGATAATTCTGCCGGCACGATTGTAGCCCAAAGAAAGTTTTCTCTGAATAAGAGAGGTGCTGCCGTGCTGATGTAAGACAACCAAACGGGCAGACTCTTCAAATTTGTCGTCAAGCTGTTTCATATCTACCTCTTTGCTCGGCTCAGAGTCCTCATCGAGATATTCAGGAAGAAGAAACGTTTGGTTAAATCCTCTCTGCCCTCCTATATATTCGGCAAGGCGTTCAATCTCGTCTGTATCTATCAACGCACATTGAAGTCTTATCAAATCGCTTCCCAAAGATATGAGCATATCTCCCCTGCCCACAAGGCGTTCTGCACCTGTTGTGTCGAGAATTGTTCGAGAGTCCATCTTGCTGCTTACTTTGAATGCCACACGAGCAGGAAAGTTTGCCTTGATTGTTCCTGTTATGATATTAACCGTAGGTCTCTGGGTGGCAATGATAAGATGTATTCCCACGGCACGAGCAAGCTGTGCAAGACGAGCAATAGGCATCTCAATCTCTTTGCCTGCTGTCATGATAAGGTCTGCAAACTCGTCGATGACAAGCACAATGTACGGAAGATAACGATGTCCTTCGGTAGGCAAAAGCCTCCTTGAACAAAACTTGTTGTTGTATTCGGTAATCTTTTTGCAGCCTGCAAGTTTCAAAAGGTCATATCGCTGATCCATTTCGATACAAAGAGAGTTCAAAGTGCGAACAACTTTCTTTACATCGGTGATTATGGCTTCTTCGCTGTCGGGTAGTTTTGCCAAATAGTGTCTTTCAATCTTGGAATAGAGCGAAAGCTCGACTTTTTTGGGATCTACCATGACGAACTTCAACTCGCAAGGGTGCTTTTTGAACAAAAGCGATGCTATGATTGCGTTCAAGCCCACCGACTTACCTTGTCCGGTCGCTCCTGCCATGAGAAGGTGAGGCATCTTTGCCAAATCGGTAACAAAAGGCTCAGAAGAAATGGTTTTTCCTATCGCAACAGGAAGCTCATACTTGTTGTTGAGAAACTGAGGCGAGGTAAGCATCGTTCGCATCGAGACAATTTGAGGCGTTGAATTTGGAACTTCTATTCCTATCGTTCCCTTGCCGGGAATAGGTGCAATAATTCTTATACCCAATGCCGAAAGGCTCAAAGCAATATCGTCTTCGAGGTTCTTGATTTTTGAAATTTTGGTTCCCGAAGCAGGCACAACCTCATACAAAGTAACGGTTGGTCCCGGAGTTGCTTTGATTTTGACAATGTCTATGCTGAAATTTTTGAGCGTAGAGACTATTTTGTCTTTATTTGCCAAGAGTTCGGCTTCGTTGTCGGTGTTGTTGTTCTTCTCATAGTCGATAAGCATATCGACGGTCGGCATTTGGAAAGATGCCAACTCCAATTTGGGGTCGTAAGGCGTGTCGATGCCGATGTGTTCAGGCTCAAAAATTGTTTCTTCAATGCTCTGAGTTTCGGCAGGCGGCGTAATGGTTTTCTCGACTTCAAATTCCACCTCGCTGCTTTGAGACTGCTTTTGAGATGAGGTCTCTTTTGGTTTTGTCGTATCGGTGAAAGTAAACGTTGTAAGCTCCTTTTCTTCCTCCTTGCTGAGCAAATCGCCCAAAGGATTTCGCCTTGGCGAACTCTCTTCGACCGAAGAGATTGTAGAAAAGTGCAAAGTAGGTGTTTCTTTCGGCGTTTCGGCTTCTTGTTGTTTCTCTTCAAGCTCTTCTTGCTCAATTTGATTTTGTTTCATTGCATCTGTGAGGGCTTGTCTTCTTTCTTTTCTTTGCTTGATGTTGGCATTCATCTTTGCAAAGAAAGAAAGTACAAAACCATATCTCACATTGAACAAAATCATTGGGAAAACTATGGTAAAGGCAATAAGAAACAAGGTTGCACCGAGCTTTCCTATCACACCAACAAGCCAATAGTTGATTGCCATTCCGACCGTTCCTGCAAACACGTCTAAGAACTCCACACCTGCAACTTCAACACAAAAGCCAAAGACAACGGACAGCCACAACATTATGACCAAAACGCACATTGTCCATTGAGACAATTTTGCCTTATCGACCTTAAAAAGCCTCAAAACCAAAAGTGCAGACAAGATAAGGAAACCAAACGAGGCTATTCCGAAAGTATGGCGAATGAAAACGTAGGAAAGAAAAGCTCCGAGCGGACCTCCCCAGTTTTGAATGTCTTGTTCGCCAACCAAAAGTTTGATTGGGGATATGGATTGCATCTTTGTGTAATCCTCAGCCCAACTCCAAAAAAAAGAAACGAAGCAGACAAAACAAAAGACCGTAAAAACACCCAAGCAAACCCCCATGACTTTCGGAAATCTCTCCGAATGAACAGCCCTCGACAGCAATCCGGGGGCAGGGTTTTGGGTTTTGCTCTTCGATTTGGTGCTTTTCTTTGCAGTATTTTTCTGCTTCGTTTCGCTCATCTGTCAATGTGGGATTTAGAAATCTTCTTCGCCGCCTTCAGCTCCACCCATTGCAGACTGCAATTTTTCCATAAACTCTTCTTGGGTAAGCTCTTCGTATCCCGATTCGAGAATCATTTCGGCATTTTTCACTTTTCCGTCAATCAACTCTACAACCTTGAATATGCAAGCGATGTCTTCCGACAATTCTATCTTGTATTCAAACGGCATTGCTTTAAGTCCGGGATAGTACATCAAGTCCATAACAGGTCCAATCTCGTCGCAAGCCCATATAGTTTCGGTTACGTCTGCTCCTTCTTTGTCTTTGACGGTGCAAACGATTTCTTTGACTTTCTTTCCTGCCATTTCTTTGGTATTACCGGTCTCTTTGTAAGATACTTCTGCAAGATTTTCATCTTTTACTTTGTTTCTGATGAACCACTTGCCGTTCAACTCTTCCACAGGTATCATTGAAAAGTCGAAAGTGAAGGTTACGGTTTTCTTTGCGGCGTCTGTAAGTTCGGTTGCAGGCAATCCGCTCATTGCCCAAGTGAATGACTGAGACTTTGTTTTGTTCTCAAAAACTTTTGTTTCCCATTCGGTAGGCAGTTGTGCCTCTGCAGGAATGTTTCCCGTCCATGTAAGTTGGTATTTTACCGTTCCTGACCATTTTCCCTGCTGAGCAATCGCTGCAGGTGCCAATACACTTAGCAAAAGTGCAAACAAAAAGATGCGTTTCTTCATTGTAGTAATGTTTTTTTTGATGAATACTTCGTTAAACTTCTAATCGGCAAAGGTACAAATTATTTTTCAATCTGCTCAAATGCCACTTCTATCGTTCTAATAATTATTTTCTATCAGGCTTCCTTCGTTTTGGTCGAGCCTTACGGCGATGTTGTAAGATATTTTCTCTTTCAGTATTTCGCTGTGGCTGATAAGACCAACGATTTTGTTCTCCTGCCGGAGCGAGACCAACGATTTGAATATCAATTCTATGCTTTCATTGTCCTGAGTACCGAATCCTTCGTCCAAAAAGAAGAAATCTTCTCTCGTGTCAGAGTTGAGACGTATTGTATCGACAAGTGCCAACGCCATACAGAGCGATGCTTGAAATATCTGCCCTCCGCTCAGGGTTTTTAACGAGCGTGTCTTGCCCGAATTGAGGTTGTCAATAACCTCAAAGTTCTCTTCCCAATAGCGAATTGCAAACTTATTGTTCGTAATTATTTGCAATCGTTCGTTGGCTTTTGCACATAGTTGTTCCAAATAGACGGTCGAAATAAATTGAATGAACTTGTCGCCTTTGAACATCTGAGATAATTTGTTCAGTGCGTCAAGTCGGGCTTCTGCCTTTTTCATTTCTTTCTCCAAAACGGTCTTTTGGGATAGTTTCGTCTCAAAAAGATTTATTTCTTTCTCAATTCCGCCTTTGTTTGCGATGCACGACTTAAATTCTTTTTCTTTTTGAGAGAGTGTTTGTTCGTCCGATTTTATGTTTTCTTCCGCCGGTCGGTCTTTGCCTGAGGTTTGTTCGCTCAGGGCGGCAAGCTGGGAGGAAAATTCAATCATCTGTCGGTTGAAGTTGTCAATCTGCGTTTGTGCATCGTCTTCGTCAAACGACGATGAGAGTATTTGCCTTACGCTTTCCAAACTTTGAAAACCTCCGCAGGCAATTTGCCTTTCGATTTCGCTCTCACATTTGTCTGTTTCTCCGATAATTGTATCCAAATTTTGCTTGCAAGAATTTCGTTCGCCTTCCCTCTGAAATAAAACGGCGTTTTGCTTGGATAAAACGGCGTTTCGTTCAGCCAAAACGGCGTTTCGTTTTTCTAAAACGGCGAGTAATTTTTGCCTTTGCTCATTTAGCTGATTTACATCGACTTGGGCATATTGCAAAACGAACTCTTCGCTAAGGTTTTTGCCGAGTTCTTCTTTTCTTCCCTGATGTTTGGTAAGTGCATTGCGAGATTGTTCGACCGAGTTTTCGATTTGTTTCAGTGCCTCTGAGTATTTTCTGATGTTTCTGTCGATTGCAGCCAAAGCACTTCGGAGTTCTTTGAGTTCGTTTTGCAGTCTGATGTCCTCATTCTCCATTTGAGTTATCTCCAAAACGGTCTTGCCAAGGTAATTTGCCCAAACGAATTGTCGTTTGTGGGTTTCGATGTCCTGCTGCAAAGAGTTGATTTGCTCTTGTTTTGATTGAATTTGTTTTGAGTAAAAATCAAGAGATGAAACAGCCTTTTCCAAAGTTTCCTTTCGGGCTTTGAGGTCTCTGATTGTCGATTTTATTTGTTTCAAATGTTCATCAACATCTGCCAACTCGGCAGGGTGAGGGTGCGAAAGGCTGCCACACAACGGACAGGGTTCGTTTGAGGAAAGGGCTTTGGAGTATTGGCACAATGCCTGCTTGACATTGTAATCCGAAAGCAAGTTTTCTGCCTTTGATATTTGCTCTTCGGTATCTTGCAACCTTTGTTGAAGCTCTGCTTCGGGATTGTCGGGACTTATATCGCCAAAAGGAGCAAGACAATCGTTTTTTTTCTTGCACAAGTCTTGATTTTCCTTTCTCAATCGGGCAAGGTCTTCATTCAACCTTTGGTTTTTTGCAAACCAATCTCTTACCGAGCGAAACTCTTCGGCGTTCAACAGCCTGCTTTCCTTGTCTGCAATCTCTTTTTCCTTGTTTTGTTTCTTGTTTTCTTCTGCCGCAACACACGCCTTACCATTTTCAAGCCTCTTCTGCTCATCTTTCATTTTTGTGTCGAGAATTGCCATTGTGCTTTCAAGCTCTCGCAAGTCTGCAAGGGTCTTTAAGTTGTCTGCTTTTTGCTGTTGCAAAGGTGTTTGCTCGTTTTCTTTTTGCAATGCGACAAGCTCTTCTTCCAAGCTCTGTTTTTTCTTCTCCAAGTCTGCAACTTGCAAGGAGAGTTCACTAAACAAATCGGAAGTTCTTTTCTTTCGCAAAAGCAAGTCGTCATACTTTGTTAGCAAACTGCCGAACACTCGGTTGGTTTTCCTATATTGGTCCAAGCGGTCTTTAAGAGCGGAAATATTTTCTTCGTTTAGTTTGAGGCGATTGAAGTTTTGAGACAATTCTTCCTGCTTTTTGAAAGCATCAAACAAGGTCTTTCTGCTGTCCAAATCCTCTTTCAGACTTTTGATAAGAATTTCCAAATCCTTGTATTGCTGCTCCACAACAGCATACTGCTCTTTTCTTTCGTCCAAAGCCTCTATTGTGTATTCCGAATAGGAGTTAAGCTGACCCATTTTTTCCTTTTGCATACCTTCTGTCTCTTCTCTCATTGCTCTGAGAGTGTTTGACAAATCGTATTTTTTGAGTGAGGGAAATATCTCTTTGAGCATCTTGGTCCTTTCGCCGCTTGTGAGCGTCAGAAAGTCTTGAAATTTTCCCTGAGGGATAATTACCACTCGGCAAAAGTTGTCGTACGAAAGTCCCGTGAGCTGTTCGCCGCTTACCTTCTCTTCCATTGCTCTGTATTGCCCCTCCTGCTTTTGGTAAAAGAGCTTTTTGGTGCTATGACCCGAGCTTGTGCGAGAAAGATTGACCACAACGCGGTATGCCTTGCCCGACACCTCAAACTCAAAGTCGATTACAGCCTTGTTGCTCTGCAAATTGATAAGGTCTATCTGCTTTCCGCTCACTCTTTCTATCTTTCCGTACAAGGCAAATATGATTGCCTCCACAATGGACGACTTTCCGCTGCCCGTGTTTCCGAAAATTCCGAATATGCCTTCGGAAGATAGTTTGGTGAAATCTATTTCCTGCCTTGTGCGATAGGAGAACACTCCCTCTATACTTAGTTTAATCGGTTTCATTCTTGCGATTGATTATTTCTTTGAACAAATCTACCAATTCTTGTGAGGGTTCTTGATTGTTGTTGGTACATTTGTAATACTCTTTGAATAGTTCGACGGGCCTGTCTTGCAGTTCAACTATTCTGCCTGTGCGGTTTGACACATTGTCTTCGCTCTCTATTTCGGGAATGATTTGAACCAAATGAGTGTGTGCTTCATTGAGCATGGTGCTTTGCTCGTATGATATTGCAGCAGGGGTTTTCAAATGAAGCTGTACCCAATAATCTTGATTGTCTTGCAGCAGGGTGAGAGCTTCTTCGACACTTGATGCAACCAAATTTTTGATTGGCAAGCCGCTTTCTATCTTGTGTCTGCGAACAATAGGGCTTTTTTCGGGTTCGATGTCGGCAATCAGAAAATATTTTTGCTGTTCGTCTTCGGCAAAACTATATGCGAGCGGACTGCCACTGTACCATATTTCTCTCTTTCCCACCCTCTGACAACGATGAAGGTGTCCCAAGGCTGTGTATTGCACCTCTTGTGGTATGTTCTCTGAATATATTGCCGACAAACCTCCGATATTTATGGCATTTTCGTCTTCCGGTTCTCTCCTTTGGTCGTCTTCGTTCTCCAAAACGAAAAGATGTGTCATCAAAACCTTGACACCCCTTTCAGAAGCATTGCTTTCCAAAGTCTGTTGCCAATAGTTTTGCAGATAATCTCGCAAAAGTTGCTCTTCGTTGCCTTGTTCAAAACAAGTTCTCAGTCTCTGCTCATTCACAAAAGGCGTCAAAATAAGCTGAAAAGGATAGTCATAATCGGCAAACCGCAACTGCATATATCCGGGTGATGTTTTCTCTATTGTGATACGTTCGTTGAGCTTCACAGGTTCTTGAACGCTGTCAAAGTTTCCTGCAAAGAACACACCATTTCGCCTTGCAAAGCTCTCGGGCATATCAATTCGGTCGGCAGAATCGTGATTGCCTGCTATTGCAATGACAATTCTGTCTCCTCCCTTGGCTATCTTGAAAAAAAAATCGTACAACAACCTCATCGAAGCAACCGATGGATTGAATGTGTCGAACAAATCTCCTGCCACAAGGACAATGTCAATCTTTTCCCGCTCGCAAACAGCCGACAATTCTTCCAAGAAAGCCTGCTGTTCTTCCGTTCGCTCGCGAGAATAGAGTTTTTTGCCGATGTGAAAGTCGGAAGTGTGAAGTATTCTCATCGAAATAAGATTTTGAAATGAGGTATTATCTGAATATATAGGTGATTTTACCCGGTTGAAGCTCGAGTGCGTCAGGCTTTGCGGTAAACTTGGACTTCTTTGCAGCCTGTTCGCAACGTCTCCAAAGGTTTGTATCCGTCAAAGTGGTACCTTTCCATACCGCCTTGGCAAATACAACATTTCCTTCTTGATCTACCCTTATTTCGACCACTATGCTTCCATTTTCGGACGACGTTGCAGTAGGGAGAGGAAGGCTCTTTGAGCCTCTGCCTGCAAGAGAGAACGAAATGCCGCTGCCTCCTCCTTCTCCGCCGCTGCCTTTGCCGCTACCCTCTCCCACACCCGTAGAGCCGCCACTGCCTTTCTTTACCCTGCCTTTTGTAAACAAAGCATTCTGATCAATTTTTGTCTCTTCGGATTGAGGTTTGACATTATCCTTTGGCTTCTTTTTGTTCTTGGTTGGAGAAGGTGTTTTTTTGCTTACAAGAGGTACGTCCTCGCTTTGCTGAGTGAGTTCGTTGTTGTCGTCATTGGCATAAGAACTTTCAGAAGACAAATCTTCGCCTCCCTCGGCTGCGTGTTCCGAGTCCGTTCCCACATCGCTAAACTCTCCCATATCCATTTCAACTCCGAGTTCGGGAGGAGGCGGATCGGGGTATCGCAAGCCCATAAGGAGCAAACACAAAATCAACAAGCCGTGTGCAACGATTGAAACGATTAAACCAATCAACTTATATGGTATCATAACTTACTCTGCTTGCGTTGCCAAAATTACTTTGTGCTTTTTGCCCTGTCTGGAGTTCACTTTATTTACCGCATCTATGACTTTGACAACATATTGTACTGCAACGGTAGCGTCGGAGTGCAACTTGACGGTGCCATCGTCCACTCCCTCAAGCAAAGCGCCTATAACATCGGGAAGCTCTTGCTCACTCACTTCGTTGTTTTCGACAAAGAAATGATTGCTCTCGTCAATCGAGACTGTAACATTTTGCTTTGCCATTGTCTGTCCGCTTGTGCTTTTGGGCAAAAGGAGCTTTATCGCATTGGGACTTATAAGCGTCGAGGTCAGCATGAAGAATATCAGCAGCAAAAAGACCAAATCCGACATTGATGACGAATTAAAATTTGGGTCTATCTTATTTCGCGTCTGTATCATAACAATTTACCTTATTGAGCAGGCTCATGCAACAAATCCATAAACTCCATTGTGCGAGCTTCAAGCATGAATACTATCTTGTTTATTTGTCCTACCAAAATGCTGTAAAGGAAATTGGCAATAATTCCGACAATCAAACCACCAACAGTGGTAACCATTGCTTCGTAAATACCGCTTGAAAGCAACTGAATATCGATATTGTTGCCTGCGGTACTCATATCGAAGAAAGCTTTGACCATTCCGGTTACCGTTCCCAAAAATCCGAGCGACGGACCTAAGGCTGCAATGGTTCCGACCATGGAAACACCGCTTTCCAATCGGGCAACTTCCAATTTACCTACGTTTTCTATTGCCTGATTTATGTCATTCAGTGGTCTGCCAAGCCTTGCCAAGCCTTTTCCAATCATTCTTCCGATTGGAGAATCGTTGTTTTGTGCCAAGCGTTTGGCTCCTTGCAAGTCGCCTTTGTGAATGCAATCTTTCACATTGTCCATAAAGTTCACGTCCTCTTTGAGTGCTTTCTTCAAAGCCAAGAATCTCTCCACGAATATATAGACTGCAACTATGGAAACAAGGGCAAGAACTATCATTATCCAACCTCCCTTGACTGCCAACGAAAAGATGTTGAGTTTAGCTGTGGTTTCAGCTGCCTGAGTTGCCACTTCGGCTCCCGCTGTCTGTATTTGCAAAAGTAAATTCGCCAACATTTGATTTGTGTTTTTTAGAATTATCTTACTATTATTTTTTCAATTTGATGTCCTGCGGCTGTTGTGAAATAAACAAAGAACATTCCCTTCTTTCCTTCAAAGTCAAAGCCTTCGGGCAATAGTATTCCCTCTGCTACAATTCTTCCGTTTATGTCTCTTATTTCCCATTCTTCAACTTCAACATCGCCTTTGTCAAATCTCACATAGCCTGTCGAAGGATTGGGATATACTCCCACCGAGTGTTGTTCAACGTCTTCCAATCCTTGTTGAATAGTATTGAAAGTAAATTCGTCGCTCCACATACTTTCTATGTCGGTACACAATGCTCTTATCTTCAATTTGTAGGCTGTTTGGGGCGTCAATCCTATCGGAGAGAAGAGTGGTGAACCCTCAACAATGACTCCCGTTTGCGGAAGGGCGTCTGTTGCTTTTGCAAAGACGACTTCCCACCTTGTCTGGCTCATGCTGCCCGGTGTCCATTCAATTTTGACTGAAGAATAGCCCACTTCTCTGACGTGTATTCCGCTCACGCCTGCACAAGGTGGTGCCACGGTGGTAAAGGTTCTTATTTCCGACCAATCACTATAAGTTCCGTTACATACTGCTCTGACAAAAACAGAGTAGGAACGTCCTCCCTCAAGGTTGGTAAGGGTTGCCACGGTGTCTGTAACTTCGATCGACTGTCCTTCTCCTGCGTTGTGTCCCACAAAACCATAGTCTATTTCCCAACGAGTTTGTCCCAAGGCTTTGTTGAAATTAACAGTTGCCTCGGTAATATCAACATCGCTTATCGAAACTCCGAAAGGCGGATTGCCACAAGCGTGTTGTGTGGTAAAGGTTACCTGAGGAGAATAAACTGTATCGTAGGCAGCAGAGCCGTATTTCACAATATAATACGCTCTCACATAGTAAAGCGTTCCCGAAGCAAGACCGGTTAGATCGGCAGACATCTGTATAGGAAGGGTAGAACCCGAAGTTGTTGCATTCACTCTATAATTATTATATGTGGGGTTTGGTGTTGTGGAATAAACAAATCCCTTTGCAGCTGCGGCTGTTTGCAAAGTGGCATCACCTTTGCTTGTCAATTCGCACGAAAATGATGCATCGACCAAGCCTATATTTGATATAATCGGCGTGGTAAAGGTTGGAGGAGTTGCAGCTGCCGTTGTAAAGCTGAGAATTGTCTGAGAATAAACCGTATCTGTCGTTCCCTGCTTTGCATACGCCCTCACATAGTAAGTTGTCGAAGGTTGAAGGGTGGTAATTGTCGAATTGAACGAGCCGAGTGCTGTTCCGCTCACGGCTTTTACCGTTCCGTTACTCTTGGTCGGCACAGGGTCTTGCGAATATATAAATCCTCTTCCGTTCACCGTCCAAGTGCCTTTGTTGACAAGGTTTCCATAGAACTTAACTTGTGCAAAAGTAATATTGGTACAACTATCCATTGTAATTTCAGGGTCTTGTGCAAAAACAGCAAACGAACCGAGTGTTACAATCGCCAAAAATAATAATAAGTTTTTCTTCATATCCTCAATGTTTTAGGGGCGATATTGCAGACAAACACCACAATACGCAGTTGCAAATGTACAAAAAAATGGAATAACAACCATAAAAATAGACACTTTATTCGCCAATTATTGTTGCTTTTTCAAAAGTCCCAATTATAAAACGGCGTTTCAGCAATACCAAAACGCCGTTTTATTCAAAGCAAAACGCCGTTTCAGCAAAATAAAACGGCGTTTTGTTTTGACGATTTCAACTATCTGAAAATCAAATCTCTATATTGTTTATTTTTTGCTTGCTCGCTTTCTTGCTGCCGTGGTATAAATCAAATCTGCAAAAGCGACATTCCAAATTGGAATTGTAAATCGTTATTTTTTTGCTTGGTTTGAGGCCTATCTTTTTGAGTGCGAACAAATCAGAAGAAATAACCCATGCTTCATTTCCCTCATATTTTGATTTGAAAGCATTACCTATGCGTTCATACAGGGCAATGAGGTCATCAACTTCAATTCTCTCTCCGTAGGGAGGGTTTGTAATCACAATGGTTTTGCCCTCTGGAGGTGTCTGCTCTTCAATCGGGCAACGAAAGAGTTCAATATCTTTGTGCAACTTTGCAAAGTTGATATTTTCTTTTGCCTCGTTGATTGCATTTTGAGACACATCGCTTCCCCAAATTAAGTAGTCGAAATCGCAAATCTTCTTGTTCTCTTCTTCTTGCACCCTTTTCCATTCGGGCAACGAGAAGTCAAACCACTTTGTGAAAGCAAAACGTCTTCTGTAATACTGAGCAGGAATGTTGTAAGCATACATTGCAGCCTCAATCAGCAGTGTTCCGCTTCCGCACATCGGGTCAAAGAAATTGCAATCTTTTTCCCAACCGCTCAGTTGTATCAATCCTGCGGCAGTAACTTCGTTCAAAGGTGCTTGTCCGTTGTTTTTGCGATAGTTTCTCTTGTGCAGGCTCTCTCCCGAGGCGTCTAAGGAAAGCGTAACCATGTTTTCATATATGTGAAGGTTCAACTTGATGTCATAATCTTCCTTGCTGACCTGAGGACGACAGTTGAACATTTTGCGAAAACGGTCACATATTGCATCTTTTGTCTTTTGTGAGGCATACAAAGAGTGAGTAAAAATCGAGCTGTTCACAGAATGGTCTATGAAAATCTTGGCATCGCAATTCATATACCGCTCCCATTTGATTTGATAGACGTTTTGGTATAGCTGATGCTCGTTATTTGCCTCAAAGACGGCTATCGGCTTCAATATACTCAAAGCTGTTCTCAGGCAATAGTTGGCTCTGTAAAGCAAAACCATGTCTCCCTCAAAGCTGACGGCTCTTCTTAAAATTTCTATGTTTTCTGCACCGATTGCTTCCAACTCTTTTGCCAACACCTCTTCCAATCCGAACATGGTTTTGGCTATCATCTTGAAGGTTTTGCCCTGCGTTGTGTTCATAATCCTGCTTTTGTTTTATAGTTTACTCAAAAACTTGTCTTTTTCCACCACAACTCTGCAATGTGTAGCCTCACCTATCTTTCCGTTTTCGTCGTATGCGGTGATTGCAAAGGTGAGTTTCTTGCCCTCAACCTTGCTCAAAAAACTCTCACACACCACCATGCTTCCTATTTTTGAAGCCTTGATATGCTTGGCATTGATTTCAATACCCACACTCACACATTCCGAAGGCAGCAACGACTTTACAGACTCGTTGGCTGTCTTTTCCATAAGTGCAATCATTGCAGGGGTGGCAAAAACCTCCACATCTCCCGAGCCGAAAGCGATTGCAGTAGTTTCTTTGCTTACTTCGATTTGTTGCTTGCCGCAAACTCCGCTTGTTATGTTTAGTTCCATATTTTTGTATTGTGTTTTTCGTTTATTGGTCAAACTGTTTGGTCAAAATTTCCTGAGCTTTCGCATAATCCTCAGGCACACCTATGTCGATAAAAAAGCCTTCGCACACAATGCCGTAAAGACTTTTGCAGCCGACTTGCACTTCCAAAAAATCTTTTTCAAAAGAAAAAACCTCATCTGTACCCCTTGTCTTAAACACATCTCGACAAAGTACATACACTCCCGCATTTATCAGACATTTTTCCCTGAAAGACTTTTCTTCAAACGCCTCAATCCTGCCGCAAGAAAGGCTCACAGCTCCGTATCTGTCCACATTTTCCATAGGTTTGAGCGTAAGCAAGGTCGGAAACTTGATACCGGGATTTTCTTTCTTGATTTTATCAAATTGCAGAGCCGTTTGGTTAAGGTCAAATTTGATAATACTATCTCCATTGACCACAAGCACGTTTTCGCTCTGAGCTTTGGAAAGAGCTTTTGCGATTGCTCCTCCCGTTCCCAAGGGGCTTTGCTCTACCGAATATACTATTTCTGCTTCTTCAAAGCTGTTTCCGTATATCTCTTCTATCTTTTGGTGCATATATCCGCTTGCAAGAATGATACGTTTTATCCCTTGAACAACCAGACTGTGCATAAGAATGGAAAGAAAAGGCGTTCCGTTTATCGGAGCCAAGGGTTTGGGAACATCACTCACCACATTGCGAAGTCTTGTACCCTTTCCGCCACAAAGAATAACAGCCTCACTTATCTGATTTACATTTGCCATGTCTGCAAACCCTCTTTTGTGAACTCAAAACGACGAACCTTGCCGCCAAAGTTGTTTAATACATCAATAACTTTGTATCTCACACAATCGGGACAATAAAAGAAGATATAACCTCCTCCTCCTGCACCCGATATTTTGCCGCCTCTTGCTCCTGCCTCCAAAGCTGCCCTATATACATCTTCGAACAAATTGGTGCTTATGCCGCTTGCCATCTGCCGTTTGTACTCCCAACCGAGGTTTAAGATGTCTCCGATTTTGTCCAAGTCGTTTTTGAGCAAGGCTTCCTTCATAAGAACAGCTTGTTTCTTTAATTGCTGCATTGCATCTATCGACTTGGTGTTGTTAGAAATGACATTTTTTTGCTGTCTTTCGATTATGGCAGCCGAATCTCTCGATGTAGAGGTGTAAAACAAGACAATGTTTCTCGAAAGCTCGTTAATAATTTTGTCTTTTATCCTAAGAGGATTGACAATGACCTTGTTGTCGGAATAAAACTCCATGAAGTTAAATCCTCCGAAGGTTGCGGCATATTGATCTTGCTTTCCGCCCGCAAGACAAAGGTCTTCTCTTTCGATAGAATAAGCCAATGAGGCAATGTCATACTCTGCCAACGGAAGGGAAAGCCATTGCACAAAAGCACCAAGCACAGCCACCACAAGGGTTGAGGAAGTTCCCAATCCGCTTCCTGCAGGTGCATCGACAAAAGTGTGCAGTTCAAAAGACTGAGCAGGCAAATCAAAATCCTTAATCACCCTGTTGTAAATCGCTTTGAGCAAATCGAGGTTGCCGTCCATAGAAAGCTCTCGCTTACTTACGCTTTCAAATCTCTCTCCTCTGTCTTCGGTTATAAATATTATCTTTCCGTCTTGGCGAGGCACGATATCGCAATAAGCATAGAGGCTTATAGTTGCATTAAGTATGCAGCCTCCATAAATATCTGAAAAAGGCGACACATCTGTTCCTCCTCCTGCCAAACCCAATCGCAAAGGTGCTTTGCTCCTTACTATCATCAGTTCTTCAATTTGTTATATAATTCTCTTATTGCGGCGGTCATCTTGTCCCATGCGAAACGTTGCTTTTCTTGTTGCAAGGTTTGGTCAAAGTTTCTGTGGTTTGAACAAAAATCTACCAAACAATCGGCTATGCTTTCGGCATTTGGCTCACACACATAGCCACTTCTGCCCTCCGAAACAATCTCAGGCAATCCTCCCACCTTGGTTACAAGCATCGGTTTGGAGAAATGGAAAGCTATCTGTGTAACTCCGCTCTGAGTTGCACTCTTGTAGGGCAGCACAACCAAGTCGCAAGCCGAAAAATACGTCGCCACATCTTCGTCCTTTATAAACTTGTTTTCCATTTTGACCATTCCGCTCAAACCATACTCCTCAACCATTTGTTCATACTTTGAATAATCATCGTAAAACTCACCTGCAACCACAAGACAAAGCGGATATGCTTTAAGTCTTTGGTCTTTCATTGCCTGCAAAAGAATATCCAAACCCTTATATTCTCTTACCAATCCGAAAAAGAGAAGATTGATTTTGTCTGTTTGCAGATTGAGAGCTTTGAGTGCAAGATTTCTCTCGACAGCTTGCCCGAAATTGTCAAACAAAGGGTGAGGTGTCAAAACCCGAGGCGACTTTGTGTCAAAAATATCAATATCTTTCAAAACGCTTTGGCTCATTGCCACCCAACAATCGACTTTTTTTGCAAAATATGCCGTAAACCACTTGTCAAAAAAGCGAGGTTCGTGAGCTATTATGTTGTCGGCTATTGCCACAATGCGAGTATGTTTGTTCGCCTTGGCAACAGAGGCTATCGTTCCGAAACATGGAGCCATGAAAGGCAGCCAATACTTTATTATAATGATGTCGGGTTGCATGCGTTTGAGCTTTCGTCCGACTCTTATCCACGAAAAAGGGTTTATCGAGCTGACCGAGCGTTCTATCTTGAAGCTGTGAGAGGGTGTACTATCGCTATATTGAGTTTTCCCCGGGAAAAGAAACGAGGGATATTGCAAAGAGAAGGTTTGTATTTCGACTTGGTCTCCTTCGTCTTGAAACTGTTGCATCAATCTCTCGTTGAACGATGCCAAACCACCTCTGTAAGGATATGCAGTACCTACCAAAACAATCTTCATCGCTCTTATGGTTTTCTTACAACAAAGATATGATTTACTATACTCGACACTTCGCCGCTTGCAAGAGCATAACGCTCCACTGTTTTGGCATCTATCGAAGATGCAAAGTCAATATCTTCGACCATAAAGCCTGCCCGAGAGAGTACTTCGGCATAATCTTTTCCGAACTCCCTCAGGTGGTCTTTCTGACCGAAGTGTTTTTCTCTTTCTTCGGGACTTGTAATCGAGCTATCCTCATAAGTAGTCTCCCTTTCGGGGTTTATGGGTGAAAGAAGCACCGCCCAACCTCCCTTTTTGAGGACTCTGAAAATCTCACTCATAGCTTTGTCCAAGTGTTCGACATGTTCCAAAATATGGTTTGCCATTATCACGTCAAAACTCTCGCTCTCCAAAGGCATACTCTCCACATTGAGGTGAATATCTGCCCACGGACTTTCCAAATCTGCCGTCTTGTAGTCGAGAGTAGGCACAGCCTTAAAACGTTTTATGAAACAAATCTCGGGAGCTATGTGAAGAAAAGACAGCTTTGAGGAAAAAAGGTCGGTTTTTGTTTGCAAAAACAACCACAAAAGGCGATGTCTCTCCAAGGCAAGGCAATTCGGACACAAAGCATTGTCTCTCGAAACAACATAACCATAAGGCAAAAACTTCCTATAATGCTTTCCGCACACCGGACACTCCTTTTGGTTACCCAAATACAAAGGTTTGCAACACAACATAGCAATTCGGACAAATCTTTGCAAGATAGGTCTCGGCACTTTGCGAAGGAAAAACTTTATCAACCTCTTCATATCACGTCAAACAGCTTAACAGCTTTTATTACTTGGGTGCAAAGTTACAACAAAGATGTGAATTACAATCTATATGTGAGCAACGACTGTTTTCACATTCTCCAAACACATCAGCAAAGCCTGATTTGAAACTCGTTCGATAAAGTTGTCGCGACTTGTTGCAAAGAAATACTTTTGTGCAATGCAGAAATCATCGCCGGCAACAGCAATCCACACCGTACCGACAGGCTTTTGGCTGCTGCCTCCCGTTGGTCCTGCAATGCCCGAAGTGGCTATCGCATAATCGGTATGCAACAATCGCCTTGCTCCCTCTGCCATTTGCCTCACCACCTGCTCGCTCACAGCTCCGAAAGTCTCCAAATCGTCTTTGCTCACGCCCAAAACATCTGCCTTTACCGAGTTTGAATAGCTCACAACACTACCTTTATAATATACACTGCTGCCCGGAACAAGCGTAATCAAATGAGCAATGTTTCCTCCCGTACAACTCTCTGCCGTACATATCGTTTTACCTTTTTGCAACAGCCTGTCGGCAAGGGTTTGAGCAAGATTGTCGCAATCAAAGCCCATAAAGTACTTCTCGATAAGAGTGCGAAGAACACCGGTTTGGGTTTCGATTTGAGAGATTACCGTCTCTCTGTTCTCTCCCTTGCAAGTAAGTCTCAGCCTTATCGTTCCGCCCTTGGGAAGATAGGCAAGAGTGATATTTTTCGGCAAAGCAGCTTCAAACCCTTCAAGCATATCGGAAAGAAAACTCTCGCCAATGCCCGACAAAAGCAAAGTACGGTGTTCTATTGCCTCACTTTTGAAATGTTGTTTGAGAATATTTATCACCTCTTTCATCATAAGACGCATCTCAAACGGCACTCCGGGCATCGAAATCACCACCTTCCCCTCCTTTTCAAAGCACATTCCGGGAGCTGTTCCCACAGAATTAAAAATCACCCTGCAAGTATCTGGAACCAAAGCCTGCTCTCGGTTTGTGGGAGTGAAAGGAAGATTTTTTTGTTTGAAATACTGCTCCACATGATTGAGAACTTTTTCGTCCACAATCAGCCTTGCCCCAAACTCACGAGCTAAAATCTTCTTGGTAATATCGTCCTTTGTAGGACCGAGACCACCTGTCAAAAGAACCACATCGGCTCTTTGCATAAGAGAACGAAGAGCCGAAACAATCATCTCCCCTCTGTCTCCCACAACAAGGGTCTCTATAACATCAAAACCCTCAGAGTTCAACATCTTTGCCATTTCGGCAGCATTGGTATTGACCACTTGACCAATCAACAACTCGTCTCCTATATTCAAAATTGCAACTTGTGTCATAATCTCTTCTTTTTACAGCCCGCAAAGGTAGCAAATTTCGTTCTGTATAGCTTCTGTTGAGAGAGGCTTTTCTTCGATTTTTGCTGCGTTTTCGCACTTTTGGCGGTTGGCAATCCTGCTTCGCAAAAATGCAACGGCAATTTGGCAAAATCGAAACGCCGATCTATTCTGACGAAACGCCGTTTTGCGAAAATAAATCGGCGTTTTGTTAATGTCAAAACGCCGTTCTATTCGGAACAAAATGAAGAGCTTGAAAATCAACTATCTGCAAGGGTGCAAACTCTTGCTGTTTGGGGTTTGGAAAGTGCATGAAAAAAGGGCGAAACCCTAAGGTTTCGCCCCGACTGAAAAAAGTTTTATTAAAATTGCTTTGTTATTCAACAATCAATTTTTGTGTGTAGGTTGAAGTAGTTCCGATAACTCTGATATAGTAAACGCCGCTTGTCATGTTTGCAACTGACAATTCGTAAGTTTCGCTTGTCATGTTATCGCTTAGAATGATACGTCCTTGCATATCGCTTACGACTATCTTCGCTCCGCTTTCAACTCCGCTCACTGCTATTATCGCTCTTTCGCTTGCAGGGTTAGGGTAAACGGTCATTGTTGCGACTGCTCCCTCAGCTGAGTTCAAGCCAGAGTTGGCAAGGGTGGTGAAGAGAACTACGTTTCCTTCAACTGTTCCGCTTGCGGTTGTTGCAAAGGCTTTGTACTCATACTCGGTTTCAGGAGTCAAGCCGCTGATTGTTGCAGTGATTGCAGTTCCTTCTGCTGCCACTGTTGTCCAATCGGCTGCCGTGGTTGCCTTATACATGAAGCCTTGAGCTGAAATTGCCTCGCTACCTGCTGCAATCGTTCCGTTAAGGGTTGCTGCTTCGTGAGTTACTTCGGCAGCTTCGAGCGTTACAACGGTTGGTTGAGTTGCAGGTGCTGCAAGAGTGGTGAAGTTTACGACTGCTCCCTCAACTGTTCCGCTTGCTGTGGTTGCGAATGCTTTGTATTCGTAAGCCGTTTCAGGTGTCAAACCATTGATAGTTGCACTCATCGTTTCACCTGTTGCTGCCACGCTTGTCCAATCGGCTGCCGTGGTTGCCTTGTACATGAAACCTTGTGCTGTGATTGCCTCAGAGCCTGCGGTGATTGTAGCATTCAAAGTTGCAGAGTTGTGAGTAACTTCTGTAGCAGGAAGTGTTGTTGCGGTAGGTGCTACAACTTCGCCTTGTTCTGCAAGAGTTGTGAAAGTAGTACTTACCCAAGCAGAGTTGTTACTTTCACAAACTGCCCTCACTTCTGCGGTATAGCTTGTGTTTGCAGTCAAATTGGTGAACGACTTACTTGTTGTGGTAACTGTTTCGGCTGCTGCTCCGTTCAAACGCACTTCGTAGCTTGTTGCAGTGCCGCTCCAAGTAAAGTCTGCCGAAGTTTGTGTGATGTTGTTTACTGCCAAAGCGGTAGGAGCATCGCATGGATCAGGTTGTTCGCCGCCTCCGATAACCGAAAGGGTAACATCGTCAATGTGAATATTCGCACCATAGGCGGAAATCGCCTTGAAAATCAAGTAATGCGTACCGTTTAATCCTGTAGGAAGGGCGATAACTTGCTCTTCCCAAACATCTGTTCCTGCCAAAGCAATAGTTCCCAAAAGTGTTGCACCTGTTTCTGATGCCACATTGTTCACATATACCAATACTCTGTCGTTGTTGTTTGGATTAAGGCTGGACTTATACATCCAGAACGAAAGTTGCATATCTTGAGAGAAGCTGAAAGCAGGTGAAATCATTGTCGAGCTTTCTCCTTGAGGGATATTGTAGCTGCTATATACCGCCATATTGCTTCCGCCGTGAGGAGCGCAAACAGGATTTGTTCCGGAGGTTGTTGTATTCCAAGATAGGACCTCATAAGTTGAAGAAACAATCCAGCAATCCAAACCATTCTCAAATCCTTCTGTGTAAGGATAGTCGCTTATCGGAGCATCGAAGCATGAAGTACGGAATGTTACCTCGTCGGAATAAGCCGATTCGTCGCTGCCACAAACTCCCTGAACAACCACAACGTATTCTGTTGTAGAGTTAAGACCTGTCAAAACAAAAGGAGAAGAAGTTGCTGTTTCCATGCTGATTTCTGTTCCGTTCAAAGGTCGATAGAAGATATTGTAACTCTCCGATGTGCCTTCCCAACTTACCTCTACGGTTGAGGAAGTCTCTTCTCCGACTGTTACGTTTTGAGGTGCAAAACATACGGTTGCAGTCAAAGAAACATTATCTATTGCAGCCGGAGAGGTCAATTCTGCTTCGGTGTTGTTGTATCCCCAAGTTGCAAACACAACACGCTTTTCGCCGCTGTAACCTGTAAGATCTATAATTTCGTGTGTCCAATCGGTTTGTCCGTACAGAGCAACAACACGATTTGCGGTTGCAGGCAAAGTGGTTGTGTTCAAAGGTTCGGGATCTAAAATGTAAACTGCCAATCCTGTATATAAACTTCCGCTGTAAGCATATCCCAACATCTTCCAATCAAATGAAAGTGTGAATTGTTCAGAAGGGTCTTCACCAAAGTCAAAGTCTTTCCACATATATGAGATTGCTCTTGTTCCTTGGTTGGTTGCAGCGTATGTTGTGCCACTGTTGTATGACAAGTAAGCAGATGTTCCGTTTTCTTCGTCGCCTGCAAAAGTTGCACTACCGATTGCCCAAGAGTTGGTGTTGTCTGCCCTTGTGTTGATTGTCCAAGTGCTGTTGCTTTCTGCATCTTCAAAATCGGTGGTGAAAGGAATTGATTCCGGAGTTTGCAAAGTGGTAAACACCACAGCATTTGACCAATCCGAAGGAGCAGAACCGCACAAACTTCTGATTGCAAAGGTATAAGTTGTCAAAGAACCAAGGTTTTGCAACTGCAAAGGAAGGTCTGCTTCTGTTATTTGTATAGGTGTTCCGGTCGAAAGGTCTGCATTTGCTCCCTCAATCAAAACATATTCCCAAGATGTTGCCGAACCCATTTCGGTAAAGGCCACATCTGCCTTGGAAGAGCGAACATTGTTTACAGCCACATTGTAAGGCACAACACAGTCTTCCCATTCGTCTATTGCTATATTGTCAATAAACAAATCGTTGTCGCCGTTAGATACCGTACTTTCTGCATAGAAAGCAACTTTGATAGTGCCTGTGAATGGAACGTTTTCGCTGTTTGCAAGTCTGACAAAGCAAGTTGTCATCGAGTTTGTGAGGTCTGAGAAGTTGTGTTCGGTGTCTTCATCGCCGTCTGCAAAGATTGTGGCATTTGCCAAGTCCCATGTCAAACCATTATCAGTAGATACCAAAACAGCAAATCTGTCATCGGGTGCTGCAGCAGGCAGATTTGTACTTCCAAATCTTGTCAAAGCAACGTCAAAAGCAAGACGATAAGTTGTAGCAGTTTCAGTTGCACTTCCCAAATCTATTGATGGAGAAATCAACCAATGCTTTGCATAACTTGCTCCATAGACATTGATTTTCATTCTGCCCGAAGCCTCTCCGTCTATTGCTCTGTTGCTGTTGTAAACCCAGCCTGAATATCCCGAAGTACTCAAATCTGAGGTTTGAACTGTGCCGTTTGCAGGCAAAAGTCCGCTTCTTTGTTCCCAGCATGCAGGAGTTGCCAAAGGATCTGTGCTGAATGTTTCAGTCCAAGGAAGAGTTTCTGCTGCACAAGGTGTTGTTACGGTTGTGGAAACTGCTGCTGTTTGTACTCCGTCAGGACATTGAGCTGCAACAGATAGCGTATAGACACTTCCAAACTCGGCATTGCTTATATGATATGGGAAGTCGCTCAACGACAAGTCGGAAACAGTTGTGTAGTTCTCATCTTCGGCAGTCTTATACTGCAAGGTGTAAGACACTCCTGTTTCTTCCAAGTTGTCGTCATCAATATAAACGATAAGTTCAAGAGGATTTGCCGAGTCTTCTGTTTCGTTTGGAACTGCCGAAACGGAGTTTACTGCCGAGCAAGACAAAGCTACAACAGATATATTGTCGATAACACCTGCAGGAGAGACACCTGCACCGCTGTCATTGTACCATTTGAATACTAATTGATACGTTCCGTTGGCATAAGAAGCCGGTAGTGTTGTGGTAAATGTTGTCCATTGTGATACGTTTGCAAGACGTGGTGTAATGGCATTTGACTCTGATACAGCTCCTCCAAAAGGTACAAGGTGTACAATCAAATAATCGTAAATTGCATAAGAGTTTGCCTCACCCATAGCCTTGTAATCAAACGACAAAGTGTAAGAAGCGTATTGTCCGAAAGCCATAAACGGACTTGAAGCGTACGAAGTGGCTGTAATGTTTGTGTTATAAGAAGCTGTTGCTCCGTTATCGTTACTTACATACAAAGCTCCGCCTGTTGTAGTGTTGCCTTGCTCATCTGTTGTGTTGTTTTGTGCTGTTCCCACAAGCCAAGGGTTGTCTGTACTTCCCGAGAAAGTAAATCCATGCTCAGAAAGGTTGTCGAAATTCTGACTATACGGAAGATCAACTATCGCTTCGGGCAAGGTAACTATGACAGGAGTGCAATAAGTTCCGCCTTCGCAAGATTGCTTTGCAGTAAAGATATATGTAGTTCCCGGAGTGAGAGAAGAAATCTCTATCGGCATTTGCTCATCTTGCGTTGCAAGGTATGTTGTTGCTGCTTCAGGGTCAAAAATTGTTCCTTCCACATCAACAGCATAAGCAATCGTAACTCCCTCAGGGGTTATGTTTGCAGGGTCATAGCTTACTGCAACAGCATTGTCCGATGTTGCCACAACATTGAAGCCGTAAACAGGAGGGCAAGAAGGGATTTCACTCAAAGCAATGTCGTCCAATCTGAATGATTGGGTTGCTTGTCTTACCACTATCGCAACTCGGGTTGGTCCTATAAAGGCAGAAAGGGTTGCAACTTTCTCTTGGTAGTCGTTACCAAAGGTATTGTGATTTATGCTTCTCACAAGTACAAAACGAGAAGTGTCCATTGCAGAAGTAATGTCCTCATCTGCCACGTTGCAAGCATAAACATCAATTACCGGATTAGGATAATTCGATTGATACCAGTCTGCACGAATTTGATAAGACAGCTGTTCATTACCTGTCAAATCAAACACGGGGCTTATCAACCAATCACTAAAATTGGCAGTTGAAGAAGATGAAGAAATTCCGTTGTACAACACACAGATGTTTCCTGAATGTGCGTCCATTGAAGACACGGTAAAATTGTATGAAGAAGCACCTCCGTTGATGTTAAACCAGCAAACAGGTGTATTTCTGTTGGAAACGCCGTCGTTCGTATTGACAAAGCCTCCCTCAAAGCTCTCGCTGTAAGGAGCAGATGCCACCCCACAAACAGAATATGACAAAACCTCATCAGAAGTTATCGAATAATCTGTACCATTACAAATAGGGGTTGCTCTAAATAGATAAGGTGTTCCATAGCTTAGGTTGTTTATCGAAATAGGGCTTGTTCCCACAACTTCAATCCAATCGTCCTGTTCCTGCATTTTGTACTCCAAAGCATAGGTTACGTTCTCATTGTCGCTTTCTATGCTCACAACGCAAGAAGCGTGTGTTTGTTCATCAGTCCATTCAACATCGATTGAGCTTGCAGGGGCGCAAGTCAATTCAAACAAATGAACATTGTCTATCACGGCAGCAGGATTTAATCCCGCAGAACCATCGTTGTGCCAAGCAAAAACAAGTTTATATACTCCCGAAACAGTATCGTCAATCACAATTCCTTCGGATTGCCATGTGTCTTCGTCTTTCAAGCTGCCTGTAAGGTTACCTTCATAAGGCAAATCGGCAGAAGACAATTCCACATCGGCTCTCAACAAATAGACTCTCAAATAATCGGACCAACTATCGCCCTTTGCTTTCCAATCAAACTGCAATCCGTATGAAGTATTCGCTTGCAAATTGACATAGAAGTAAGCATAAGCATTGGTTGTCGAACCATAATCGCAACCTGCAGTCGTTCCGTTGTCAGAAGATATGTAAAGGCTTCCTCCTTGTGTGAGGTTATCGTTTTCGTCTCTTGTGTTGTTTTCGGCAGTTCCCACATACCAAGCATTGCTTGTACCTTGCAAGAATGTAAAGTCGGAAGCTGCACCCTCTTGGTCAAAGTTTTGATAGAAAGGTATGAGACGCAAGTCGCTCTGATCGTAAGATGTCATAAATCTTCCCTCGATTTCTGTACTATTACTTTCGTCGCACACGGTATAGACTTTGTATTCGTAGTTTGTCAAGGAGTTCAAGTCTGTCAATGTGTAGAAAGTGTCGGTAATGTTGCTGCTTGCGTTTATCCATTGCTCACTTGCTTGCAATCTGTAATCCAAGGCAAATGTAGTAGCTGAAGCATCGGTTGTTGTCCACGAGAGTGTAGCCTGATGTGCTTCGATGTTGCTTGCAGAAACCTGAAAAGGAGCATAGCAAATCTGCGTTCCCAAAGGAAGCATTGTAAATCTCGTATTAGGAATGCGGTTATAACGAGTGCCGTACTCTGTACAAGCATAACCCGAAACAGGATTGTAGTCATGTCCATACATCAACATTCTATAATCGGAAGTCGATGTCTGAGTGAAATACCTATGGTTATACCAATCACCTCTTTGAGAATTGTAAGCAACAACAAGGTTTCCAGTGCCGTTGTACACAAAAGGTGTGGTAAGGTTGATTGTTACCCAGCCCGAATTGTAAGTTACGCTTCCTCCTGCATAAACCTGCGTCATGGTTGCAGTTTCCCAATCTGACGAGTTTGCAAATGAAGTTCGCGAAACCTCTGCCATATAAATAGTAGGGGCAGGATCTAAGAGCGGATCGCCCGCCACATAGTGATAAGAGATAGATGTAATGATGCCGGGCTGCAATTCGCTCGACAAATACACCACCTCACTGAAGCTGTTTTTATAGTAGGAGTTGACAGGACCATACTCTATATCGGTCGAAGTCTCATCTCCCACTGTAACAACTGTCGGTTGTGCCGACAACCCGACTGCAAACAGCACCGCTGTCGCAATCAATGAAAGTAATTTCTTCATGTGTTGATTTTTTTTGTTAATACTGATTTTTCAAAATTTGGTATGCAAAGATAAGACCTTTTTTTCAATCGGCAAGAAACGCCTTTCCAATTTACGCTTTTGCCCTTGCAAGGCGAAGTGTCTTTTTCGTCGCATACCCTCACGTGCCGCTTCACACAACTCTCTGGCTTAAAGCCCAAAAGAGGTAAGCTCGGGGCAGAGCGTAAGCGTCGCCCCGAGTTAATAATACCATAGAATAGTCTCCCTGAAAGGCAAAAGCGTTAAATAATTGCTGTTCTCAGAAAAATAAAACGGCGTTTTGGTAAAATAAATCGGCGTTTCGCTCGCATAAAACGGCGAGTTATTTTACTGAAAGGGCGTTTCGGTTCGTGCGAAATGAAGGTTTTGAAAATCAAATGTTTGCAGACGTGAAATATTTTGGAATTTCGGGATTTGGGAAATGGTGATTTTATTCTCCCGAGTTCAAAAAACAAAAGAGAGAACCCTGCTTTTGAGTTCTCTCTTTGCCTTGGTAGCGGGGGCAGGACTCGAACCTACGACCTCCGGGTTATGAGCCCGACGAGCTACCTCTGCTCTACCCCGCACTCTGTCTTTCGTTTTGCAAAAGTACTGCGAATTTCCGAAACAGCCAAATTTTTTACCAAGTTTTTGGTTACGGGTATTGCAAACTGCCATATAGGCAAGACGTTAGATAACTCCTCTTATATCCCAAATATGTGCAATATTGTGGCGGTCAAGGTACTCTTTCATGCCCTCGATTACTTCTTTTCCCACAACAGGATTGACAAAATTTTGTGTTCCTATCTGAATTGCACTCGCTCCTGCAAGTATGTATTCTATCGCATCGGTTGCATTGGTTATTCCTCCCAAGCCTATGATAGGAATTTTCACCGCTTTGGAAGCCTGATAGACACATCTCAACCCTATGGGTTTGATTGCAGGACCTGACAAACCTGCTGTTATGGTGGAAAGTACTGCTTTGCGTTTCTCGGCATCAACAGCCATTGCAAGAACTGTGTTTATCATCGAAAGGCTGTCTGCTCCCGCTGCTTCGACTGCCGTTGCGATTTCGGCTATTGAGGTAACGTTGGGAGTAAGTTTGACAATCAGATGTTTGGGATAAACTTTCCTTACTTCGGATACTACTTCGGCTGCCATTTGAGGGTTTGTACCGAAACCCATGCCGCCTTTTTTCACATTGGGACAAGAAATGTTTAGTTCGATTGCGGGAATGTTTTCGAGTTGTGCCACTTTTGCGGCAACGGTTCGGTATTCTTCTATGCTCGAACCCGAAACGTTCACAATAATGTTTGTTTTGTAGTTTTTTATTCTCGGATATATGGTGCTGCAAAAGTAATCGACGCCTTTGTTTTGCAAGCCTACGGCATTTATCATTCCCATAGGGGTTTCACACATTCTCACGGCAGGGTTTCCTTCACGCTTTTCGCCTGTTGTTCCCTTGACAATTATGCCGCCAAGCGTCTGTACGTCATAAAAATCCATGTATTCCTCGCCAAAACCGAACGTTCCCGAAGCGGTCATTACGGGGGTTTTCAATTCCAAACTGCCTATGTTGATTTTCAATTTGTCCATCTTGGTTGTCATTTTGAGGGTTTTACCATACTATTTCTTTGCTCTGAAATACCGGTCCTTCGGTACATGTGCATCTGTGTCCGCTTGTGGTCTGTTGAACACAGCAAAGACAAGCTCCTATGCCGCAAGCCATTTTGTTTTCCAAGGATACGAAACACTCTATATTTCTTTCTTCGCAACTTTTTGCCACAGCCTTCATCATCGGAGTTGGTCCGCAAGTATAAACTACGTCAAAACTTTGAGCAAACACACTGTTTTCGGTTACAAGTCCCTGTTCTCCCACGCTGCCGTCCTGAGTAGAAATGAAAACATCGGCATACTTTGCAAATTCTGTTGTATCCATCAGCTGGTCTTTGCTTCTGAAACCGAGCAATACTTTGGGTCTTGTGCCGATTTGGGCAAACTGCTTTGCCAAAAGCAAAAGAGGTGCAGTTCCTACACCGCCTCCTACAAGCAAAACACTCTTTCCCTTGCACTCAAAGCCGTTTCCCAAAGGATAAATCATGTTTACTTTTTCCCCTTTTTTGAGCTTGGACAAGATATTCGTACCTTTGCCGACCTTTTGTATGAGAAGCACAATTTCATTGGTCGATTTGTCGATATCGTGTATCGAAATAGGGCGGCGAAGCAAAACAGAATTTGGCTCTTGCACCTTTAACTCGACAAATTGCCCTGCCCTAATTTCACAAAGCGGTCGCTCGCTTTTCAATCTCAGTTTGAAAAAGGCAGAATTGACTACCTCATTTTCCAATACCGTAAAGTCGTTACAATATTTCATAATTCTGCAATTATGTAAAAAGATTATAATTCAGCACTGCAAAAGTACGAGAAAATATTCAAATCAAGAGATTTTCCATATCTTTGCACTTCAAAAATCATTTGACAAAATGAAAAACAGATTTGAAATATCGGGATTGGTACTTTTGCTGTCGGTGCTTTTTTGCATGACAAGCTGCGAAGTAGAGTTCGACCCCAATGAGGATTGGAAGTCTGTAACGGTCATTTACGGAGTGTTGGACCAAGACAGCGACACAACTTTCTTACGCATTCAGAAGGGCTTTCTCGGAAGTGGCAACTATATTGAGTTTGCAAAAGAAAGAGATTCGATTTATTACAAACCCGAAGAGATAGATGTGTTTATGGTATCATATTATCCTTGGGACAAAGAGACAATTTGCGATACCTTCTTTTTTGACTACAATGAGAGCTATTCAAAACCCGAAGGGGATTTTTACAGTGAAGTAGCTCCGATATATTGTTGCAGAACTGCAGGAAGATTGTCTTACGAAGAAGCCCTCAAAAGAGAATACAAGGTGATTGTTCGCAACAAATCTTCTCTTGAAGAGACTTGGGCAACTACGTGTTTGATTGGCGACTATGACATAACTTCACCGGGGAGCATCATGTACTTTGTTCCCAAAAACGGAAAGAACATCATGACTTGCAGTTGGTACAACCTCAACAGCAGAGCCGAAGCAAACCACCTCGGAGAGGTTGCAAAAGTCTATCAACCCATAATGAGATTTTATTACAAAGCCGACGGACAAGAAACCTATACAGACATAGAGTTCGGAACGAAGATAAACACTTCGACGCATTCGGGCTTTGAGTTTACCTTTAATATGGATATGGCAGATTTGGTAAATGGAATAAAGAAAAACCTTGCAGAAAAAAAGGGACATTGTTCTTGGACAGGCAGAGTGAATGCCTTTGAATTATATGTTCAATCGTGCAATTTGGAAATGTACGAATACTATATCAACAGCCTGCAAACGGGCAATATTTTGAGCGACAAACCCATTTATACCAACGTTCAGAACGGTTATGGTTTGTTTGCCGCAAGGCGAAGACATATCAAGCACACTTTTACTCAAAATGACGAAAAACTGCTAACCGCAATAGGTGCATTGAACTACGGTTTTTAATATTCAGTGGTTGAAAACTATGCTATTTAACAATAAATTAGTACCTTTGCAAACCAAATTTTAGAGAAAAAACAAAAAAAGACAGGGATAAAGAGATGAATGTAACAAAGGAAACGACAGGCGATTTGACCGCCGTCCTAAAGATTGATGTTGTTGCAGCAGATTATTCAGAAGCTGTAGCAAAAGAGTTAAAGGATTACCGCAAAAAAGCAAATATACCGGGATTTCGTCCGGGTCAAGTGCCAATGGGAATGATTAAGAAGATGTACGAAAAATCTGTCAGAGCAGAACATGTTCAGAAAGTTATGTCTGAGGCAATGTACAACTTCATTGACGAAAACAAGTTGCAAATCTTGGGAAGTCCTATGGCAAATAACGAGAAAACGCCTTCAATAGATTGGGACAATCAAACAGATTTCACTTTCTATTTTGACATTGCAATGCAACCTGAGTTTGAGTTGAACCTCACCGACAAAAACGTAACTTACTACGATATTAATCCTACCGACGAAATGTTGGACAAATTTGTTGAAGACATTCAAAGACGTTTCGGCAAATTTGAATCACCCGAAACAGTTGGCGAAAATGATTTGGTTTATGGAGAAATAGAGGAGTTGGACGAAGAAGGCAATGTGAAAGAAGGAGGAATAAAAACCCCTACTTCAATCTCTATCGACTTGATTGCAATGGTGTCGATAAAGAAGAAGTTTATCGGAGCAAAGAAAGACGATGTTGTTACCTTCAACCTTGCAAAGGCTTTCAAGAACTTGACCGAATTGTCTGCCATTTTGAGAATAGAGAAAGACAAAGCTCGCGACTTCAAATCAGATGTCAATTTCAAGATTTCTTCAATCAGCCGTGTTACAAAGCACGAATTGAACGAAGAACTTTTCGAGATGGCATACAAAGGCAAAGACATCAAAACCGAAGAAGACTTCCGCAAGGCTGCAAAAGAAGACCTTTGCTCAAGCTATGTTGCTCAATCTGATCGTCAATTTATGAACGAGGCAAGCAAAGCCTTGGTTGAAAATACCGAGATAGCTCTTCCGGATGAATTTTTGAAACGTTGGTTAATCGAAACCAATGAAGGCAAACTTGATGAGAAAGAAATTTCGGATAACTACAACACTTACAGAGACTCTATCAAGTGGCAGTTGATTGAAAGCAAGTTGATAGACACCTATAAGTTGGAAGTAAGCACCGAAGAGGTGAAAAACTACTTCAAAGATGCCTTGGTACGCAACTATTTCCCTACTCCTGCCGATGCAACCGAAGACCAAATCAAAGAAACAGAAGCAGCAGTTGAGAAAATTGCCAACAATATGCTCGAAAACAAAGAACAAAGCCGAAATGTGTATGAGTTCTTGTTTGAACAAAAGATTACAAACACTTTGAAAAGCGAAATGAAACCAAAAACTCAAAGTGTTACAACCGAAGAGTTTGCAAAAATAATCAGCAAGTAAAGAATGTCATTGAAATGTGGAATAGTTGGTTTGCCCAATGTGGGCAAATCAACTTTGTTTAATTGCTTGTCGAATGCAAAAGCGGCAGCTGCAAACTTCCCTTTTTGTACCATTGAACCAAACTTGGGTGTTATCAATGTGCCTGACGAACGTCTCAATGTCTTGGCAGAGTTGGTTCACCCACAAAGAATAGTTCCCGCAACGGTTGAAATAGTTGATATTGCAGGATTGGTCAAAGGTGCAAGCAAAGGCGAAGGGCTTGGCAACAAGTTCCTTGCAAACATAAGAGAATGCGATGCCATACTCCACGTACTCCGTTGCTTTGACGACCCAAATGTGGTTCACGTCGATGGAAGCGTCAATCCGATAAGAGACAAAGAGATTATCGACATCGAACTCCAACTCAAAGATTTGGAAACAATCGAAAGCCGATATGCCAAAGCCGAAAAGGCTGCAAGAACATCGGGCGACAGAGACTCCAAGCTGCTCTTTGAAATTTTGAAACGCTACAAGGCAGCTTTGGAACAAGGCAAGAGTGCAAGAACAGTAGAGTTTGAAAGCAAAGAAGAAATAAAGATGGCAAAGGAACTTTGTCTTTTGACTTCCAAACCCGTACTATATGTTTGCAATGTTGATGAGGCAAGTGCAAAAGACGGCAATGCTTACACCAAACAAGTGGAAGAGGCAGCAAAAGCCGAAGGAGCAGAAATGCTTATTGTTGCGGCAAAGATAGAATCGGACATTGCCGAGTTTGAAAGCTACGAAGAGAAACAACTATTCCTTTCGGAGCTTGGCTTGGAGCAGTCGGGAGTTGCCCGATTGATACAAGCGGCATATCACCTTCTCGATTTGCAAACCTTCCTCACCGCAGGCGAACAAGAAGTCAAAGCATGGACTTTCACAAGAGGCTGGAAAGCTCCTCAATGTGCAGGAGTGATACACTCAGACTTTGAAAAAGGTTTCATAAGAGCCGAGGTGATAAAGTACGACGACTATGTAAGCCTCAAAAGCGAAGCAGCGTGCAAAGAAGCCGGCAAGATGAGCGTCGAAGGCAAGGATTATCTTGTGCAGGACGGCGATATAATGCACTTCCGTTTCAACGTCTGAGAATACACAACAGTGCAACAGCAAACCCATCAGCTTATCCTGCGTATCGTTTCGCTTTACGCAAGGGCTGTGTTCCTAAAAAACAAAATCGGCGTTACACAAAATGTAACGCCGATTTCGTTTTTGTGTCTTCTGCAAGTCTTTGTCTTGTCTTTATTGAACGACGAACTTTTTGTTCAGCTTGCCTTTCGGAGTGGTTATTGTTATGAAATACGTTCCTTGAGGGTAGTTTGCAAGAGGCAGTTGCAACGTTTTGGAGTTTACTTTTCGCTCCTCAACCAAGCGATTTACGGCATCGAAAACTGCAATGCTCTCAATATCATAATCGCAAGCAACATTCAACACCTCATTTGCAGGATTTGGATAAAGCCTTACCGCCCTTTCCAAAAGCTCAACCGACAAAACGCTATTAGAAGTCGTGTCTTGTGAAACCGTATCTTCCAAAACCTTTATCGGGCAAATGCCAATCGGAGCATGAACTATCGTATCGCAGTGAGCAGTATTATCAAAACAACTATATGAACAAACCCAATCGTAAGTATTTTGTCCATACCATGTTACATCGTCAATATAAGTCCAAGGCGAAATTATGTCTCTTCCCGTTTCAGAATTTACTTTGCACAACTTAACGTACGGTTTGTACTTGGTGCGACAAGCATAAGGAGTGCAATAATTTGCAGTAGGAACTTGATTAGTCATGAGCAACGAAGAATATTTGGTAGTGTTGTATTCTAATAAAAGATTATTATCACATGGAATATTACTTTTTATCGAAACATAGTAATCTTGATACAACGTAATAGTATCATCAAACAATACTTCCACAAAAGGTGCAAACGAAGTATAGTTTTCTCTGTTTCTTACGCTCCCTACCAAAAATGTTTTGGAATACAGCATATTTATCAAATCCGAATCCCATATCTCCACCGTTGTTGTATCACAATCAATATTATCAAATGCACGAGTGTATGCGATATAAAGAGCAGCGCCCATTATCTTTACGCTGTCTGCTACTTCGTACTTCTGAGCTACTTCTTTGATGCAATTAACTTCCTCTTGTTCATCTATGGCAAACAAATCATCTATACTCAAAGAATAAGCATGACCGCAAAGACCAAAATTCCATTGCTCATAATAAGAATCGACAAGCGGAGGGTATATATACTGAGACATATAATTGTTTTCTATCCATGCCGTATCCAACTGTGCCTTTGCCGAAAAACTTGCAAAAATTATGCTCAAAGCGAGCATTGCTTTGAAAAATGTTTGTCTTCTCATCTCTTTTTGTCTTTTTATTCTTTGAAAAAATCCCTTTGCTGTCTCCTTGTTTGAGCTTATTTTACCGATGTTCGCAACAAGGAAACCAAGGCGAACATCATCGCCTTTCAAAGTTATTCTTGCAGAGGAAAAAGATATAATTTGTTTTCATTGCCGAAAAAATAAAATTCTCGCAGCAAAGTTACAAATGTTTTCTGATTTTGCAATAAAAATTCGGAATTTTTGTTCGATAAGGTTGCAGATTACTATACCCTCGGGCTGAAAGAATACAATTTTCATGCAAACCACATAGCTCTCGGGCTGAAAGTCCAAAAGAACTTAGCTCGGGGCAGAGCGTAAGCGTCGCCCCGAGTTGATAATACCATAGAATAGTCGCCATGAAAGGGCAAAAGCGTTCTGTTTTTCTTCGATTTTTGCGGTGTTTTCTCACTTTTGCGGTTGGTAATGGTATTACCAAAAAATTTTTCGGTTTGGTAATCCAATTACCACGCCGTGGTAATGGTATTTTTTCGGCGTGGTAATGGTATTACCATAAGGCTGGTAATACTATTACCAACAAGAAAAAATTTTGGTAATCCTATTTTGCTGTGTAACAAGCAAGGAGGTAAAAACCAAAACGCCGATTTGGAAAAATGAAACGCCGATCT